>VFQQ010000223.1_pt1 | contig 139888 bp, 102 predicted proteins | sample 3512341 | NCBI WGS metagenome assembly VFQQ01 (sample SAMN10412373, study PRJNA504923) | tailings metagenome | isolation source: Relicate 2 Philex TSF1 revegetated site | place: Philippines: Tuba, Benguet | collected 2017-08-29 | reverse complement strand
GAGTTCGTCGTAGCAGCCGACGTAAGTCGGCTGAAGAACGTGGATCGCAGGCGGGGGCGCGGATGTCCTCAGCCGTCTGACGACGGCTGCTACGCAGAGGAGCTCGCGCTGACGTGGAGTGCTTTTCGGAATTCGCTGGTCTGATCTCCGCGCGCGGCTCCTTGTTGCGCGCAAGCGCGCAACCTACAGGGGAGCGAGCTATTCCCTTTTCAGGTTTCAAACCTGGAGGGCCGAGCTCCGCGAGGCCGCGAACGTGACCCAGCCCGCGCACCACGGCCTCGCGCGGCCGCGAACGTGCAATGAGCCGCGACCGCACCACGGCCCCGCGGAGCTCGGCCCTCCAGCTGATTTATCTCCGCGCGCGACTCACTGCAGCAGGCGCTGGCTGCGGAAATTTTCGTGCACCCAGAAGCGCTGGACCGTCAGCGGGCCGAGGCGCAGATCGTAGCCCCACTCGGTGTCGACGATGGCGGGCGAACCGACGGCACCCGTGGAACGCAACCGGTCGCGGGCGTCGTGGGCGAGGCAGCGGGCGTTGACGAAGGCCTCCTCGACCGAGACGAACGAGCCCCAGTTCTTCGTCCGCTGCGTCGGCCGGTGGTCCGCATCGGTCTCCAGGGAAAATTGGATGACCGTGAACGTGGAGGGGGCGTCTCCCGTGTTGGACATGCCTCCTTGATAATCAGGTTCGCCACCCGGGCCAGCGGAAACTGCGTCACGCCCAACGCGGCCAATGTGACTCGCGCCATGCCCTGACGCATGTGCTGCATGAGGTAGGGCGCACCGGCCCGGTGCGCCGAGAAGGTGCTGCCATGCGCGCGGCGGACCGGGCCGGTCCGCCCTACCCGTCAGACAGGATAGCGAGCCTGTATTGGTGCCAGCATCCCGTTCTCGGCGGGCCCAGCGGTCCCGCCCTACCCACGCGCGGCGCAGGGTCTTCGATTTTCCCGCTCAGCCGCGGTCCGGCAGCGCGGCGACGATTTCGTCGGCGAGGGCGCTGACGGCATCGCTCAGGACGGCGGCGAGGCGCCCGTGGTCGTTGCCCCAGTCGGCGCCCGGGGCCGTGAACTCGCGCCGCACCAGCCAGCCGCCGGTGCCGCCGGCGGGGGCGATCTCGAACACCGCCGCAAAACGCACGCCGCCCGCCGTGCCATCGGCGGCGAGGATGCGCACCGTGACGTCGAAGTCGCGCTCGACCTGCGCGGGGAAAGGATGTGCCGTCACGCGCGTGCGCGCGGCCAGGCGTTCGCGGAGGACGCGGGTGACGCCGGCCTCGAGCGGCTCGGCCCAGCGCGCGTCGGCGGCGTAGCCGATCTCGTGGTCGCCGCGGCGGACGGCGAGCGACTTGTTCTTCAAATAGGCGGCGACTTCAACCGGCCGCAGGCCGAGGCGCACGGCGTCGGCGGCGGGCGCGGGGGCCGGGCCGCCGCGGGCCTCGAGCACGTAGTAACGCGTGTTGTCGGGCGGAGGCTCGGGCAGGAGATTGCAGCCGGAGACGGTGAACGCGAGCGCGGCGACGAGGAGGGAGGCGGGCGGGAGACGGAAGGAGACTTTCATGGCGGCGGGGCGGACGGGCGCGTCACGGGTTGGCGGGCTTGGTGCCGACGAGGAGGGCGTTGGGGTGGCGCTCGAGCAGCTCGGCGAGGCGCTGGATGGCGTCGGCGGCCTCGGTGATCTGCTGCAGCGCGCGGGCAAAATCCTCGCCGACGTAGCTCTGCGCCGCGACGAAGCGGCGGGTGGTCTGCGCGGCGGCCTCGATGGATTTGATCGCGCCCTGCGCGTCGGTGAGCGTGCGCTGGAAGTCGGCGCTCACGGGATCGACCTTGGCGTCGATTTTCGCCGTGAGGGCGCGGAGGTCGGCGATGGCGCCGTTGAGGTTGGTGAAGGTCTGCTGCACCTCGGGCGAATTGGTGAACTTCTCCACGGCGTCGGCCGCCGCGGCCACGCGGTCGCCGATGCGCTTGACGTCGAGGTCGTCGAGCTTGCGGTTGGCGGTGCCGACGAGGGTGCGGAGGTCGGCGGCGAGCGCGGAGATCTTGGCGGCCTTCAGGTCGGCGACGATCTCGACGAGGCTGTTCTGCACCTCGGAAATGGGCGAACGGATGGCGGGGATGACGGGGTAGACATCCGGATGGCGGCGGACGGGCGCCGGGTAGTCGCGCGGATCCTCGAAGGCGAGTTCGACGAAGAGCAGGCCGGTGATGCCCTGGAGGTTGAGCTTCGCCCGGAGGCCGCGGTCGATGAGGCTCTGCAGCTCGACGGCGTTGGTCAGCTCGATCGTGTTGTTGTCGGCGTCGGTGAGGACGTTGCGGTCGATCTCGCAGATGGTCTGGACCTGCGCGGCGCGGGTGGCGGAGTCGTAGCGGACGTTGATCGCCGCGACCCGGCCGATGCGCACGCCGTGGATCTTGACCGCGCCGCCGGGGTCGAGGCCGCTGACGGACTCGTCGAAGTAGACGACGAAGCGCGTCGGCTTGCTGAAGATGTTCGTGCCGCCGAAGGAAATGAAGGCCAGCACCGCGAGCAACACGGCGCCGAGCACAAACATGCCCACGGCGGCTGGACTGAAGCGGGTTTTCACGATGCGACGGTTCCTTTCTGTCCGACCGTTTCCTTGCGTCTATTCAAAAACTCCCGCACCCGCGGGTCCTCGCTGCGGTCGCGCAGCGTGCGGGGATCGCCCTCGGCGATGACGCCCCGCGTCTCCTTGTGCAGCATGATGACGCGGTCGGCGATGGCGAAGATGCTCTCCAGCTCGTGCGAGACGACGACGATGGTGGTGCCGAGGGTCGAGCGCAGCTCGAGGATGAGCTCGTCGAGCATGAGCGAGGTGAGCGGGTCGAGGCCGGCGGAGGGCTCGTCGAAGAACACGATCTCGGGATCGAGCGCGAGGGCGCGGGCCAGGCCGGCGCGCTTCTTCATGCCGCCGGAGAGCTCGGCGGGGAAATAGTCGCCGTAGCCGGCGAGGCCGACCTGCGCGAGCTTGAGCGCCACCACCTCGTCGCGCTCGCGGCGGGTGAGGCCGGTGAACAATTCGAGGGGCAGCGCGACGTTCTCGGCCACGCTCATCGAGCTCCAGAGCGCGCCGCTCTGGTAGAGCACGCCGAAGGTGCGGAGGAGTTCCTTGCGTTCGCGCGGGTCGGCGCGGGTGAAGTCGCGCCCGAAGAACCGCACCGCGCCCTGCGCCGGCGGATTCAGGCCGATGAGGTTGCGCAGGAGCGTGCTCTTGCCGCAGCCGCTGCCGCCGATGACGAAGAAGATCTCCCCGCGCTTCACGGCGAAGGAGACGTTCTCGAGGATGACGCGGTCGTCGTAGCGCGCCTCGAGGCGGTCGACCTCGATCGCGAACTTTCCGGCGGCGGCGTGGGGCGTGGGGGCGTTCATGTCACCAGCCGAGGATGTTGAAGATCACCGCGTAGACCGCGTTGGCGACGATGAGCAGGAAGATCGCCGTCACCACCGCCGAGGTCGCCGCCTGGCCGACGCCGGTGGCGCTGCGGTCGGCGTTCAATCCGCGCAGGCAGCCGGCGAGGCCGATGAGGATGCCGTAGGTGCCGGCCTTGATCAGGCCGGTGAACAGGTCCGAGAGATCCACGAAGGACTTCGTCTCCGTCCAGTAGAGGGTCGCCGGGATGTCGAGGATCGCCAGCGCGATCAGCAGGCCGCCGATGATGCCGAGGGCGTTGGCGAAGAGCACCAGCAGCGGCAGCATGGCGAACAGCGCCGAGATGCGCGGCATGACGAGGAAATCCACCGGCGAGACGCCGAGCGTCTGCAGGGCGTCGATCTCCTCGTTGGCCTTCATGCTGCCGAGCGTCGCCGCGAAGGCCGCCCCCGTGCGCCCGGCCAGCACGATGGCCGTCATCAACGGCCCCATCTCGCGCACCATCGCGATGCCCACCATGTCCGCCACGAAGATGTCCGCGCCGAACTGCCGCAGCTGCGCCGCCGCCTGGTAGGCGAGGATGACACCCGTCAGCAGCGCGATGACGCACACGATGGGCAGCGCCTCGACGCCGGAGCGCTGCATTTCCGCCGTGCAATCGCGCCAGCGGAACTGCGCCTGCCCGCGCACGAACCGGCCCACGCTGAACGAACATTCGCCCACCAGCCGCGCGATGTCGCGCGCCTCCACCGAGAGCCGCTGCGTCGCCAGCCCGATGACCGTGAACAAGTCGAGCGCCGCCGGCGGCGGCGCCACCGTCGTGCCCGCCTCGCGGGTGAGACACTGTTCCAGCTCCGCCGCGCCGGCCGGCAGGCCGGTCACCTCGAACTTCGCGCCGATCGCCTCCGCGCCGAGCCGCGCCTGGCGCACGAGCAGCGGCAGCGAGCTGTCCCACTCGGCAATCCCATCGCCCACCACGCGGATTGTGTGCGGCATCGGCCCGCCGCCCTGCGTCCGCATGACCGCCTTGACGAGTTCGTGCCACTCCGGCCGCTCGCCCGTCAGCCGCCATTCGCCGCCGACGCGCAGCACCAGCGCGCCCTCGGCGAGGGTCGCTTCGGCGCGAGCGGGAGCAGGTTGGTCCGGCATACTCCGACTTTCACCCCGGTGCGCCCGCGGCTCCAGCCATTTCTCGCTCGCGCGCCCGGCCCCGCCGCCAATCCTCGGCCCTTCCCGATGCGCCTCCGCACCGTCCTCTTCGACCTCGATGGCACGCTGCTCGACCACTTCGCCGCCATCCACCGCTGCCACGCCTTCGCCATGCGCACGCTCGGCCTGCCCGAGCCGACCCTCCACCAGGTGCGCGACGCCATCGGCCGCGGCCTCGAGGACGCCATCGAGACCCTCGCCGGCCGGGAAAACGTCGCGCGCATCCTCCCGCTCTATCTGGAACACTGGCGCGCCACCAACCTCGACGACGTCACCCTCCTTCCCGGCGCCATGGAACTCGTGCTCGCCCTCCGCGCCCGCGGCCTCACCTGCGGCGTGCTGACCAACAAGCGTGGCGACGCCTCGCGGGAAGTCTGCGCCCACCTCGGTCTCACGCCGCACCTCGCGGGGATCTTCGGCGCCGGCGACACGCCGTGGCTGAAGCCCGAGCCCGCCTTCGCCCGCCACGCCCTCGCCGCCCTCGGGGCCGACGCGGCGACGACCCTGCTCCTCGGCGACTCGCCCTACGACCTCGCCGCCGCGCAAAACGCCGGCCTCGCCTTCATGGCCGTCACCACCGGCACGCACAGCGAAGCCGAACTGCGGGCCCACGGCGCCGAGCGCATTTTCCCGACGCTGGTCGAAGCGACGCCCGCCGTGCTCAGCGCCTGCGAGTGACGATCGCCGGGTGGGTTGCGCGTTCGCGCGCAACTTGGCAGACGCACCACGGAATCCTGGAGGGCCGAGCTCCGCGAGGCCGTTGCCCGAACGCGATAACCCGTTCGCGGCCTCGCGGAGCTCGGCCCTCCATGAGTGTGGTTGAGACACACGAAGCGAGCCCGACCTGTAGGTTGCGCGCTACCTCTTCTTATTGAGAATTTCCTGAAGAAGTGACGTTGGCGGAGGTAGGGCGGGACCGCTGGGCCCGCCGCAACACGCTCTCGGCGCGCCCAGCGGTCGCGCCCTACCCCAAGGCATCGCAGCGTCACTTCTTTGGGTAGTTCTCAATAGTAGCAGCCGTCGTGAGACGGCTGGAGGGAATCACGATCCGTTTGCGATCCACCTTCGTCAGCCGACTGACGTCGGCTGCTACTACTCGCGGCCTCGGTCATCGCGCGCGGCGGATCACGCCGAGCTTCTGCTCGACGATCTCGAAGGCCACGCCCTGCGCGGCGCAGAATTCCTCCAGCGCCTGCCGCGAACCGTCGTAGACGTGATTCTCCTGGCAATCGTCCACCACGACCACGCCGCCCGGGCTCAGGCGCGGCCAGAGGCGTTCGAGCGCGACTTTCGTCGGCAGGTAGAGATCCACGTCGACGAGCGCGAAGCAGTAGCGCGCCTGTTCGGGAAACACGTAATCCTGCACGGCCGCGGCGTGCGAGGTCACGCGCGTGATCGCGTTCTGCCGCATCGTGGCGTCGAACCACGCCTGCGAGTTGATGGTGAACTTCGCGAAGGCCCGCGCGTCGTCGCGCGACCCCTTGCCGCGGGCCTGCTGTTCGTGCGCCACGTCGGCGGGCACGAAGCCGCCGAAGGTGTCGACCGCGTGGTAACGCTTCGCCGGCGCCACGGCGTCGAGGTGGCGGTTGAGCCACACCGTCGTGTAACCGCGGTAACAGCCGACTTCGAGGCAGTCGCCTGGCGCGGCCACGGCCTCCGTCAGCAGGGTCGTCAACCGCGCCAGCTGGGCGGGCGAGAAGGCGTAGCGGTATTTGTAGAGGACGTAGCTGCGCAGCGGCGACCAGAACAGCGCGCGCTTCACCAGCCCGTCGAGGAAGGTTTCCCAGCGCGAGTCGATCATGCGTCGGGGCGCTGTTCGCGGGCCCACTCGACCTCGCGGTCGAGCGCCTCGAGCGAGAGGTAGATGTCGCGCAGGAAACAAACCAGCGCCCCGATGAGGAGGCCGATGCTGCAGACGAAAAGCGCCAGCGCCACGGCCCCGAAGCTCACCGCCCCGGCGCCGAACGAACCCGCGAAGATCGCGAGCACGAGCAGGCACTCGACGAGGATGCTGGTCACCGCGCAGACGACCGCCCACCGGATGAGGCGCGTGCGCTTGTAGAGGACGTCGAGCTGCGACTCGAGGTGACGGTTGTCCTTGCCCTGGCGTTCGCGCAACTGCCCGGCGAGCGCGCGCGTGCGGTCGACGGCGCGGCCCATGCGGTTGGTCAGCGTGAGCATGAGCATGCCCGTGCCGGAGATGAGGATGACCGGCGTGATGGCGGCCTGGATGACCGGCAGCAGCGCGCTGTGAGTGAGCTCCATACCCCGCAGCAAAACCGCCCCACCGTGCGCGCGCAATCCCCGGCTCGCGCGGTGCACGGCAAAATCACCCAACAGAAGGGCGCAGACGTTCCCCCGTAGCAGCCGACGTAAGTCGGCTGGAGAGGAACACCCCGCTTCCGCAGCGAAACCGCAGCAACAGCCGACTTACGTCGGCTGCTACGCAATCCAACCCCACCCTCGCCCGCAAATGTAGGTTGCGCGCTGGCGCGCAACAGTGGCGCGCCAGCGCGCCACCACCCTCGCTGCGGGCGTGACTTTCAATTCACCGAAGCCCGTCGCCGCGTCTCACCGCCACACCGTCGCCGCCAAGGCCAGTGCGCCGGGCAGGGCCTGCACGACGTAGATGCGCTTGCTCGCCGTCGCGCCGCCGTAGAGGCCGGCCACGATCACGCAGCCGAGCAGAAACACCTGCAGCTCGAATCCCGCCGCGCCGCGCCAGAGCGCCCACGCGAGGCCGGCGGCGAGAAAGCCGTTGTAGAGCCCCTGATTCGCCGCGAGCACGCGGGTGATCTCGGCCTTTTCCGGTGTGAGCCCGAAGACGCGCCGGCCGTAGGGCTTCGTCCAGAGGAACATTTCCACGACGAGGAAATACGCGTGCAACGCCGCCACGAGCGCGGTCAGGACGGTGGCGGCGAGGCTCATGGCGGCGACTCTGGGCGAGCCGCGCCGGCGCGCCAAGGGTCGAATTGCCCGGTGCGCCGCGCGCCCCCGCCCGCAACGCGACGACCATCCTTCCGCCACTCAGGCAGGCGGACGCCGTTGAATGATGAGATTCGCCGTCATGTCCTGCACGAGCTTGCCGTGCTGGTTGAAGGTGCGGCAACGGAGCTTGAGCCGGCCGTGCGTGGGGCGCGTGGGCAGCTCGGATTTCTCGACGACCTCCTGCACGACGCGCAGCCGGTCGCCCGGCCGCACCGGCCGCGGGAAGCGCAGCTCCTCCATCACGTGCCCGACCACGCCGCCCGCGACCTGCATCTCCCCCTGCACCATCAGGCGCATGCTCACGGCCGCCGTGTGCCAGCCGCTCGCCACGTGTTCGCCGAAGAACGACGCCGGCGCCGCCGCGGGGTCCGTGTGGAACGGCTGCGGATCGTAGCGCTCGGCGAACGCCACGATCTCCGCGGCGGTCATCTCGTATTCGCCCGTGCCGAATTTCTGGCCGGGCTGGAGGTCTTCCCAATGCAGCATCGGCGCGAGCGTGTGCGGTTTGGCGCGATTGTCCAACGCCGGGTTGCGTCGGCCCGCGCGCGGCATACACAGAAGGGCACGTTGTCCACCGCGCCCGCCCAGCTCACCGGCGTCCTCGAACGCATCATCTTCCTCAACGAGGAAAATCACTACACCATCGCGGAGCTGCGGCCGGAGACGGGACGCGGCAGCGGGGCCGCGGCGGGCAAGGCCGAGACCGTCACCATCGTCGGCCCGCTCCCCGGCGTGCAATGCGGCGAGACGCTCCGCCTCACCGGCGAGTGGACCCGCCACGCGCAGCACGGCGCGCAGTTCAAGATCGCGGCCTTCACCAGCGAGCTGCCGTCCTCCGTCTACGGCATCCGCAAATACCTCGGCAGCGGCCTCGTGCCCGGCATCGGCAAGGTCTACGCCAACAAGATCGTCGACGCCTTCGGCACCGATACCTTCCGCATCCTCAGCGAGGAATCGGCCAAGCTCCGCAGCGTCCCCGGCATCGGCAAGGTCCGCGCCACCGCCATCAAGGCCGCGTGGGACGGCCAGAAAACCCTGCGCGAGGTCCACATCTACCTCCAGACCTACGGCGTCACGACCTCGCAGTGCATCAAGATCGTGCACAAGTTCGGCCCCGCCGCGCAGCAGATCATCCGCGACGAACCCTACCGCCTCGCGCGCGAGATCGACGGCATCGGCTTCAAGACCGCCGACCAGCTCGCGCGCAACCTCGGCTTCGCCAACGACGCCGCCCCGCGCCTCGACGCCGGCCTCGTCTACGCGCTCGAGACGTTGCAGGAGGAAGGCCACACCGGCTACCCGCGCGACGACCTCGTCACCTACACCGCGACGCTCCTCGAGACCTCCGCCGAGCGCGTCGAGTCGCGCATCGACGCCCTCATCGCGAACAAGACCCTCGTCGCACACGGAGCGGCCTCGACGGCAACCGCCGCCGCTCCGTCGTCTCCGACCCGCCCTGGAGCCGGGGCGCCCCCGCCCCGGCCATCGCCCGAACGGGGCGAGGGCGCCCCGTCCCCCAGTGAATCCGCTTCACCGCCGACGAGTTTTAATTCGCCCCACCTGACGCCAATCGAAAATCAAAAATCGAAAATCGAAAATCCCCGGCACTCGTTCCTCCAGCTCCCGCCCAACTCCCGCGCCGAGGAAAAGATCGCCGCCACCGTCCGCCGCCTCACCGCGCAACCCTCCGGCCTCCCCGCCATCAAGGTCGACGCCGCCGTCACGTGGGCGCAGGAGAAGGCCGGCTTCGAATTCCACGGCCTGCAATCCGCCGCGATCAAGCACGCCCTCACGCACAAGTTCTCCATCCTCACCGGCGGACCGGGCACGGGGAAAGCCCAGCCGCTGCACGCCCGGGTGCTGACCCCGACGGGATTCCGCCCCATCGGAAAGCTTCGGCCCGGCGACGCCGTCATCGGCGCGGAGGGCGAGGTCGTGCACGTGCGCAGCATTCATCCCCAAGGAGTGAAGCCCGTCTATCGGGTGAACTTCGCCGACGGTCGCTCTTGCGAGTGCTGCGGCGACCACTTGTGGAAAATCTGGACGCGCACGTCCGTCTGGAGCCCGGCGAAAAAAAAGAAGGTGCGCTCGCGCGGTTGGCGGGTCGTGCCGCTCAGCTACATTCAGCGGCGTCTCGCCGAAGACCGCGCGGAGATCGACCGGATGGGCGTTCCCCTGCCTGTGCCGTGGAACGGCGGCCGCGAGATCGATCTCCCCATCCCGCCTTACGTGCTCGGTGCGCTCATCGGTGACGGCGGACTCTCTTCCGCCGTGCTGCTCACGACCGTTGATGACGAAGTGCGGGACCGCGTGGCGCAACTCGTCGCGCCTCTCGGCATCCGCGTCAATCGGGCGCTGCTGCGCGGCCAGCCGACCATCACGTATCGACTGGTTGGCGGTCGCCGCGGCTCCACCCGCTCGAACCCGTTGCGCGAGGCACTGGCCCGCTGGGGCCTGACCGTCACGTCGGAGGCCAAGTTCATCCCGCCGGAATTGTTCGATGCGTCCTTGGAACAGCGGCTCGAACTCCTCCGTGGATTGCTCGACACCGACGGCACGGTCGATCGCCTCGGCGTGGTGTCGTTCACGAGCTCCTCTTGGCAGCTGGCCCGGGACTTCCAACGCCTCGCGTGGTCGGTGGGTGCCATCGCGACATTTGGGACGACCAAGCGCCCGACCTACCCGCACCGCGGCGAAGTCCGCCAAGGCCGCCCCGCCTACACAATCTTCGTGCAGCATCCGGCTCCGGCATCGCTCTTCCATCTGTCACGGAAAAAGGCCCGCACGCTCCGGCCCCACGCCCGCAAGCGTTTCGCGCACCGCCTGCGCCTGGTCTCCATCCAGCCGCTCGCACCGCAGGAATGCGTCTGCATCAGCCTCGATTCGCCGAGCGGGCTCTACGTGACCGACGACTACATCGTCACCCACAACACCACCATCCTCCGCGCGCTCGTCGACATCCTCAAGGCCAAGAAAGTCCGCGTCACCCTGGCCGCGCCCACCGGCCGCGCCGCGCAGCGGCTCGCGGAGACGACCGGCGGCTTCGCCTCGACGATCCACCGCCTGCTCAAGTTCGAGAACGGCGCCTTCACCGTCAACGAGTCGCACCCGCTCGCGACCGACTTCCTCATCGTCGACGAGGCTTCGATGCTCGACACGCGCCTCGCCGCCGCGCTGCTCCAGGCCGTGCCCAACCGCGCGCACCTCCTCCTCGTCGGCGACATCGACCAGCTCCCCAGCGTCGGCGCCGGCAACGTCCTCAAGGACCTCATCCGCGTCAGCGCCGAGCTGGACGGCGCCGCGCCATCGGCCCCGATCCGGAGTCCGGAAATCCAAAATCAAAAATCCAAAATCGAAAATTCCGCCCCGGCTTTGCCGGTGACCCGCCTCTCCTTCGTCTATCGCCAGGGCAAGGAGAGCGCCATCGTCACCACCGCGCACGCGATCAACGAAGGCCACGCCCAGCCGCCGCCCGTGCACGCCGAGGTCGGGAAGGCGCAGGCGTGGAGCGACCTCAACTTCATCGCCGCGCACGACGCCGCGGACTGCCTCGCGAAAGTCATCGAGCTCTGCACGCGTTTCATCCCGGCGCATTTCAAGTGGCTCGATCCCGTCGCCGACGTGCAGGTGCTCGCGCCAATGCACAAGGGCGTCGCCGGCGTCGCCAACTTCAACACGCAGCTCCAGGCCGCGCTCAACCCCAGCCAAAAGGGCCTCCGCGCCGTCAGCGGCGAATACCGCCCCGGCGACAAGCTCATCCAGCTCCGCAACAACTACGACAAGGGCCTCTTCAACGGCGACATCGGCCGCGTCGTCAGCACCGATCTCACGAAGGGCACGCTCATCGCCGACTTCGACGGCGAGCAGCACGTCTTCGAGCGCGGCGAGATGAACGAGGTCGCGCTCGCCTACGCCATCAGCATCCACAAGTCGCAGGGCAGCGAGTATCCCGTGGTGATCGTGCCGCTGCTGAAGGCGCACTTCATGATGCTCCAGCGCAACCTGGTCTACACCGCGATCACGCGCGGCCGGAAGAAGGTCTTCGTCGTCGGAGAACCCGCCGCGTGGTCGATGGCCATCCGCAACGCCGAGTCCAAATTCCGCCACACCCACCTCCGCGAAAAGATCCTCACCCCCGCCTGATCCGACGCCACCCACCTGGAGGGCCCGGCTACCGCCGGGCCGCCAGTGATCGCACTTTCCCGTTGCGGCATGTGAATCGGGCAGCGACAACTTCAGCCACACCCGCGGCGGGGCCACGCTTGCGGGAGCATCGCGCCCCCATCTTAACTTTCATGAGTCGCGCAGCACCATCGGTTCACATGGAAGAAGCGGACGGGTAGAATCATCAATCGCGCAATCGATCCAAGGACAAATCCTCGTGCCGGAAATCTTCAACATCTACTGCGACGAAAGCTGCCACCTGGAGCACGACCGGCAGAACGTCATGGCTCTGGGCGCGGTCTGGTGCCGACTCGCGAAAGCACGGGAAATCGCCGTGCGTTTACGCGAAATAAAAGCCGCGCATGGCCTGCCGGCCTCCTTCGATCTGAAATGGTCGAAGGTTTCACCGGCCCAGTTGAAATACTACTGCGCCGTCCTCGACTACTTTCTGGACGACGACGACCTCCATTTTCGGGCGTGGATCGCTCACAAGAACGGGTTGAGGCATGCGGATTTCGGTCAGTCGCACGATGACTGGTATTACAAGATGATGTTTGGGCTCTTTGAGCCCCTGCTTAAACCGGACGCCCGCTTCCGCCTCTATCTGGACAAGAAGGACACCCGCAGCGCGGCCAAGGTGGTCAAGCTGCACGATGTGCTTTGCAACAACCTCTATGATTTCGACCGAGCGATCGTGCAGCGCGTGCAAGTGGTCGAATCACACGCGGTGGAACAGCTGCAGTTGGCCGACCTGCTGCTTGGCGCCGTCAGCTATGTGAATCGCGGCCTCGCGGGTAGTCCGGCCAAGAACGCGCTGGTGCAACGATTGCGCGAAAGGACCGGATATTCGCTGCTGCGACCGACTTTGCTGCGTGAGACGAAGTGCAATATCTTTGTGTGGCGCGGCCAAGCGGGAGGAACAGCCGTATGAGCACAGTATGGCTGCCGCCGCTTGTCCTACTCGAAGATGCGCGTGGCGATTGGCCGACTTACGAAGAGACGCTCTACCGTTGGTTCACGGAAGACTTTTTGAACTCACTCCCACGCTGGCCCGGGAAACGCGTGGGGTTGAAACGTCATCCAAAAACCAAAGACAAGGAAGCCACCTTTTGGCATTTTGTCTCCGAAGGGGCTTGCGAAGACGAACGCTTGATCGACCTTCGACGCGCGGAACGCATCCGCTGGCCGCGGCCCACGATGGAAGCTTTTGTCGATCGCCGCCCAGCGGCTCACGACCGGATTGTCTGGTGGAAAGCGCTACGACGTGGCGAGGAACGATACCTGCTGGCCTTGCCCGACTTCAGCTACCTTGTGGTCATCGCGGATCGCGGCGACTACGTGCTGCCTTGGACCCATTACGATGTCGCCCGGTCCCATCAGAGAGGGAAGTTGCAGAGAGAATTCGAGACCTACTGGAATTCCCGTAAATGCTGAAGCCGCCCTTTGCAGGACGGCTTCGTTACTCCTTCAACACATGGTTGATGAGCTGGCCACACTATCGTCACGTGCTGGAGCGAAATCAAGCCGCTCTTTTTAGGCCCATAAACCACTGAAGCACAGGGGCCGCCCATGTGGACCATCACAGCGCTATTTCCCCTCTGGCACATTTCGAACCTCACGGCACCCACTCGTCCATTTCCTCCGCGCCCATCGGGACGGCGTGGCCGTGGCGCAGGAGTTCGTTGTTGAGAAAAAGTGATTCGCCGTCGCGCGTGGTGACGTGCACGTCGGCGAGGTAGCGGTCGTATTTGTCCACCTTCGAGGTCGTCACGCGCACCTCGGCGGCGGCGAGGAGCAGCGGGTCGACGAAGCGCTTCGCGGCTTTGCCTTCGGGGGTGTCGAGTTCGGGGCAGTCGAGGCCGCGGAGGCGGAGCTTCTCGTCCATCGCATAGTGCGGGAGCGCGACGCTCACGAGGAGCGTGTCGCCGTCCACCACGCGGCGCACGGTGGCGCGATAGGTGAAGAGTTCGGCCGCGGTCGCTGCCGGCGCCGGCGTGAAGCAGCCGTCGCTCCACCGGACGAAGCTGCCGGCCTTGAGGCCGCGGGCGTCGGCCGGAGCGAGCGGGTGGTAGAGTTTGAAGCCGACATCGGCCGCCAGGGTGTCGCCGCGCGCGACGACGCGGTAGAGGTCCGGCGTGCCGCGTCGCGGCCGGAGCAGGCGCGGCGGCGCGGGAGGGGTGTCGAGCTCGGCTTCCTCATGCTCTTCACGCGCGGAGGCATTGAGCGCCCGCACGCGTTCCTTGAGCTGCACCGTCGGCATCCCGCCGCGTTTCAAGTCGGCCAGCAACCGGGCGCGCGCCTCCTCGTCGCCGACCTGGCAGAGCAACCGGCAGTTGTTCCAACCCAATTCGGCGACCGGTCGCCGAATTGGGAACAGCCGGTAGAACTGCACGCACTCGCGCAGGGTGCGGACGCTCACGGCGGTGTCGGTGGAGAGGCGTTCGAGGAGCTTCGCGCCGTAATCGGCGCGCGCCTTTGCCTTCAGCACGTGCTCGTGGATGAGCCGGCCGGTCTCGTGATAAGTCCCGACCCATGCGGCCTCAACCTTGGCGCGGCCGGTGATGAGAACGGCTTCGATTTCCCTCCGCAGCCGGGCGTAGGCGCGGTCGGCGTTCGGGGAGGGCGACAATGCGGCGGCAGTCATGATTGTGGCCCACCACCTTGCTGGCCGAATTCAAAGCATCCGGCAAGGACGCGCTGCACCGGACTGGCCTTGACCACTCCGGCGTGTTCAAATCCCACCCCTTCCCCATGCAACTCCGCTCGCTCCCCCTGGCCGCCGCCCTCGCTTTCGCCGCAACATTCCCGTCCGCGCCCGCCGCGGAGTTCTGGCTCGATCTCATCGCGGGCGAGGAAGCCTCGCACGAGCAGGCCATGGCCGATCTCGCCACGGCCGACGTCGTCTATGTCGGCGAGGCGCACACGATCGACCGGCACCACACTGTGCAGCTCGGCGTGCTGCAGGAACTCCACGCCCGCGGCCGCGCACTCGTGCTCGCGATGGAACAACTCGAGGCGCGCGACCAGCCGACGATCGACCGCTTCAACGCCGGCGAACTCACCTTCGAGCAGCTCGCCACCGAGATGACGTGGGCGAAGAAGTGGAAGAACTACGCCGACTACCGCGCGCTGGTGGAGTTCGCGCAGCAGAACGGCATCCCGCTCCGCGCCCTCAACGCGCCGCCGGAGATCATCCGCGCCGTCAGCCGCGGCGGCGGTGTGGCCAAACTCTCCTCCGAACAGCGCGCCCACTTGCCCCCCGACATCGTCCTCGACGATCCGATCTACGAGCGCCTGCTCAATCTCCAGCTCGCGGTGCATCTGGCGATGGACCCCGCGCGCCTGCGCTCGGTGTTCGAGGCGCAGGTGTCACGCGACGAGACAATGGCGGCCAACATCGCCGCCGCCCGCGCGCTGACCGGACCCGACGGCCAGCCGCGCACGGTGGTGGTCGTCGCGGGCAGCGGGCACATGCGTTACGGCCTCGGCACGCCCGATCGCGTGCGACGGCGCCTGCCGGGCATCGTCGACCGCATCGTGCTCTCGACGGAGAGCGGACAGTTGAAATTGAGCGAGTCGGACCGCGCCGCGATGCGCGACATCACGATCACGCACGCCGACCTGCGTGCGCTCGGCCGCGCGCCGGGCGATTACCTGCGCGTGCTCCCGCTCGCCGCCGCGCAGCCGGCGGCGACGCCGTAGGAAACGCGCTTGAGCAAGGCCAGCCGACTTACGTCGGCTGCTACGAAGGAAGATGCGACATTCGTTTCGGCTGGAGGGCCGAGCTCCGCGAGGCCGTGGCCCGCTGCGCTTGGCGGCCTCGCGGAGCTCGGCCCTCCAGGGTTGGGGTGTGCCCGCGCCACGCGGTTACGCACTCGCGGGGCCATGACCGCTTTCCGGGCGGTTGGGCATTTGCCAACGGCGCCAAGCTGGGCATGGTTCCGGCCGGTCACCCCGCACCCGCTACCCCATGGCCCAGGAATTCCAGCTCGACGAAATCCAGCGCATGGTCTGGGTGCGTTGCTGGGGCGCCCTGACCGATCAAGACATCCTCTCGCATCAGGCGGCGTTGCGCGCGGACCCGCGTTTCCGGCCGGAGTTCTACCAACTCGTCGACACCCGCGCGGTGACGGAGGTCGAGGTGTCGGCGCGCGTGATGTGGCAGCTCGGGCAGAGCCAGCTCTTCGCCCCGAATTCACGCCGCGCCTATGTCGTCTCGCGCGACGTGCTGTTCGGCCTCGTGCGGATGTATGGGCTCTACCAGGGCCTGCGCGGCCGCGCGGAGGTCCGGGCCTTCCGCACGCGCGCCGAGGCCGTGGCGTGGCTCGAGGTGGACGATCCCGCGGCGCAACCCGCCGAAACACCCGAATCCGCGCACGGAACCTGAGCCGCGAGCCCCCGCCCGTCGAATCGCGGCGGGCCTGGGCCGGACGGCCAAGGGGCGTAACCGCGGGCGAGGCGGAGCGTCTGCCCGGGACCACGATGAAACTCCGCGTCCCTTCCCTGCCCTCTCGCCTGATCCTGCTTCTTTCCTGCGTCGCCCCGCTGACCCGGGCGGCGGACGGCGACCTGCTGCGCACGGAGACAATCCGTTTCTCCGCCGAGGCGCAGGCGAAGATGACCGAACGGCAGCCCGACGCGGCGGCGATCTTCGCCGACGTCGAACTGCAGCGCATCGTCTATGAAGTCGATGGCCTGAAGGTCAGCGGTTACCTGGCGAAGCCGAAGGCGGCGGGCGATTACCCGTGTCTGGTCTGGAACCGCGGCGGCAACCGCGAGTTCGGGGCATGGAACGACCGACTGGCCGCGCTCGTGCTCGGGCGCGCGGCCTCGTGGGGCTATGTCGTCATCGCGACGCAATACCGCGGCAACGGCGGCGGCGAGGGACGCGAGGATTTTGGCGGCGAGGACGTGAACGACGTGCTCGCCCTCCTGCGCACGCTCGAACAGGTGCCCGGCGCCGACGCGACGCGCGTGGGCCTGTATGGGCAGAGCCGCGGCGGCATGATGGCGTATCGCGCACTGACGCGCACGGACCGGTTCGCCGCGGCGGTGATCGACGCCGGCATGGCCGACCTCGCCGATAGCGTGGCGCGCCGGCCGGACATGGAGCGGGTCGCGGCGGAATTGATTCCCGGTTGGGCGACCGATCGCGCCGCCGCGATCGAATCCCGCTCGGCGGTGCGGTGGGCGGAGAAAATTTCCGCGACGACGCCGGTGCTGTTGCTGCACGGCACGGCGGACGACCGCGTGGACGTCAGTCAGGCGCAAGGCATGGCGGCGGCGCTGGCCGCGGCCGGGCGGGCGCACGAGCTGGTGTTGTTCGAAGGCGGCGACCACGCATTGAGCCGGCATCGCCCGGAGGCGGATGAGCGGATCCGCGCGTGGTTCGAGGCGCGGTTGCGGCGGTGAGGGGCGGGCGGAAATTCTCCCCGCGCGGCGCGGTAGATTGTAGGGCGGGGTCTCCCGACCCCGCCGGTTCTCGTCGCCAGAATGATGTTCGCGGCGGGGTCGGGAGACCCCGCCCTACAAGTTGCGGCCGCGATGCGGGCGTTGAAGTGGCGAGGTGCGGGGCATCCGTGGCGCTCTGACAGCCGTCTTACGACGGCTGCTACAGGGGAGAGCGCGGCGGCGGGTGCGGATTTTTAGTGGCGCGCGAGCGCGCCACCTTCACATGCGGCGGAGAAGTTCCACCGCCCAAGGCGAAAGGGGTTTGTAACGTATTACGTTACAAACTGTGCGGACGGATTGCGAGACCGGGCGGGGCCCGGACCGGCGCTTACTTCAGGTATTCGGCGAGCCAGGCGAAGACTTCCTGGTGCCAGAGCTCGCTGTTGGCGGGCTTGTTCACCCAGTGGCCTTCGTCGGGGAACATGATCAGCTTCGACGGGATGCCCTTCCGCTGGAGCGCGGTGAAGAGCTCCAGGCCCTGGTTCAGCGGGACGCGGAAATCGAGATCGTTGTGGATGATCAGCATCGGGGTCTTGAAGGCCGCGACGTAGCGGTGCGGCGACCACTTGAGCTGGTCGGGGCTTTCCCACGGCTTGCCCGTCTCCCATTCGGAGAACCAGACCTCCTCGGTCGTGCCATACATCGACTCGAGATTGTAAACGCCGCAGTGCGTGATGAGCGTGCGGAACTTGTCGGTGTGGCCCTGGAACCAGTTCATCATGTAGCCGCCGTAGCTGGCGCCGGCCGAGGCCATGCGCGTCGGGTCGATGTAGGGCTGCTGCTCGCACCACGCGAGCGCGGCCATGAGGTCCTCGAACACCTTGCCCGCCCAGTCGCGCGAGATCTCGTCGGTGAACTTCTGGCCGAAGCCGGTCGAGCCGCGCGGATTCGGCAGCGCGATGACGTAACCCTGCGCGGCCCAGATCTGCGGGTTCCAGCGGTAACCCCACGCGTCCGACCACGCGCCCTGCGGGCCGCCGTGGACCCAGAACACGAGCGGATACTTCTTCGCCGGGTCGAAGCCGGGCGGCTTGAGCAGCCACATCTGCACGTCGTCGTTGTTCGCGCCCTTGACGGTGACGGTCTCGAGCGGCGGAAGGTCGAGCTGCGCGACGAGGCCGGCGTTCATGCGCGTGAGGGCGCGCGGCGTGACGGTGTCGGCGGAACCGGCGAGGTTGACGGCGTGGACCTCGGCGGGCTCGTGCGCGCGGTGGCGGTTGAACACCAGCACGCCGCCGTCGGCGGTGAGGCTGAGGTCGCCGTGCATGCCGCCTTGGGCGACGTGCGTCGGCGTGCCGCCGGCGGAGGAGACGGCGAAGACCGGCTCGGCGCCGGCCTCGACGGCGTTGAGGTAGAACTTCGTGCCGTCCGGCGCCCAGACGAAGGTCTCGACGGAGCGGTCCCACGTCTCGGTGAGCACGCGGTGTTCGCCCGTCGCGAGGTCGAGCGCCATGAGGCGCCAGCGGTCGGCCTCGTGGCCGGGCGTGCGCTGCGCGCGGTAGGCGAGCGTGCGGCCGTCGGGCGAGAAGCGCGGATGGCCGTCGGCGGCGGGGTTGGTCGTGAGCTGCCGGCGCTCGAGGGTGGCGAGATTGACGAGCCAGAGGTCGTGGTTGGTGCTCCACGCCTGCTCGCGCGTCGGCAGCGTCGGCGCGGTGAAGACGAGCGACTGGCCGTCGGGCGAGAACGCATACTCGTCGCCCGCGCTGAAGGTCATGGAGGTCGGCACGGCGTCGTTTTCCCCGGGCGTGACGTTGCGCGGCTCGCCCTGCGCGGCGCCGTCCTTCACGCCGACGACGAAGACGTGCTGGCGCTTGCCCTCGACCCACGAATCCCAGTGGCGGTAGAGGAGCTGCGTGACGATGCGGGCCTTCACTTTGCTCTTTTCGCGGGCCTCGTTCTTCTCGCGATTGAGGCGGTCGGCCTCGGCGAAGGGCTGGTCGGAAAACTCGGGAAACACGCTCGAGACGAACGCGAGCTTGTCCCCGGTCGGCGACCACACGGGGCCGCTGGCGCCGGTGGAAAGCGTCGTGAGCTGCACGGCCTCGCCGCCCTCGCGCGGGAGGAGCCAGATCTGCGAGGTGCCGCTGCGGGTGGATTCGAAGGCGATCCACTGGCCGTCGGGCGACCAGCGGGCGTTGCGGTCGTGCTGCGGGGCGTTGGTCAGGCGGCGCGGTTCGCCGCCGGCGGTGGACACGAGCCAGAGGTCGCTCTGCGTGCGGTTCTCGGCCTTCAGCGCCTCGGTGACGGTGTAGGCGACGAACTGGCCGTCGGGCGACACCTGCGGGGCGCTGACGCGCTTGAACTGGAACATGTCCTCGAGCTGGAGCGGGCGCTTGTCCGCGGCGGCGGAGGCGGTGACGAGGACGGTGACGGTGAGAACGAAAGCGGCGAGACGCCGGAGGGTGGGAGCAGGCATGGGGAAGCGAAAGAAGGCCGCCAGTGAAACTCAGGATGCGCCGCGGGGGAAGCCAAAGTGTCGCGGCGCGAGCGAGGCGGGCAAGGCGGCGAGTGGTGGCGTTTTTGGAGGTGGCGCGCTGGCGCGCCACGTTGCGCGCAAGCGCGCAACCTACATGGGCAAAAAAACAGCCGACTTACGTCGGCTGCTACGGGATGGCGCGGGGGCGCTTGGGGCCGGGCGCCCGGCTTATTGGCCGAGGCGCTGGCGGTATTTTTCGTAGAGCTCGGTCTGGCGACTGCGCAGGTCGATCTTGGCGCCGTCGATGTAGGCGAGCTGGACGTTGCTGGTGACCTCGAGCAGGTCCCCGTCGGTGACGATCAGCGTGGCCCGCTTGCCCGGCTCAAGCGAACCGAGCTCGGCGGCGACGCCCAGCAGTTCGGCGGCGGAGAGCGTCACCGAGCGCAACGCGTCCGCGCGCGACAGGCCGAAGCCGGCGGCGAGCGCGGCCTCGTAGGGCAGGTTGCGCTCGTTGCCCGTCTCGCTGGCGCCGTCGGTGCCCATGGCGATGCAGAACTTCACGCCGGCGGCGTGCAGCTTGGCCGGCGCCGCGTAGGCGGTGTCGTAGGCGTCGTCGCGGCGCGGCGGCAGGTTGAAGGTGCCGGCGAGAATGACACCGACGCCGGCCTCCTTCAGGCGGTCGGCCACCATCCAGGCATCGCGTCCGCCGACGAGCGTGAACGGGAGCTGCTCGGCGCGGGCCCAGTCGAGGGCGGAGTTGATCTGGTTGAGCGCGTTGGCGTGGATGAAGAGCTTCTTCTCGCCGCGCAGGACGGGGAGCAGCGCCTCGAGGCGGAGATCGGTGTCGGCGCGGCCGGCCGATTTTGCGCCGGCGTAGGCGCGGGCGGCGGCGAAGGTGTCCCGGATCAACTTGAGGCGCTCGGCGATGGCGCGGCGTTGCTCGGACTCGCCGCGCGGGTTGCGGGAATCGCGGTTCACGTCGAGCGTGGGCCAGTAGAGGTGCAGCGCCACCGTGGGGCGGAGCGTCATGTCCTCCCAGGTCCAGCCGTCGAGGCGCACGAGCGCGGAAGTGCCGGCGAAGAGCGAGGCGTTGCCGCCGAAGCCGCCGCCGGCCAGCGGCGTGATGGCGGCCGTGAGCACGCCGTTGAGGCGCGCGACGGGTATGAGTTCGCTCTCGGGATTGACGGCCACCTGTGTGCGGGCGTTGGGGTTGACGGTGCCGAGCTCGGTGGTGTCGACCGTCGCGCGGACCGCCGCGATCTCGGTGAGGCCGAGCTGCGAGTTGGCGGAGATGATGCCGGGGTAGACGTGGCGGCCGGTGACATCGACGATCTCGGCGCCGGCGGGGGCGGCGAGGCCGGGGCCGATCGCGGCGATCTTGCCGTCGGCCATGAGCAGGTCGGTCTTTTCCAACGCGGCGCCGCTGACCGTGTGCACGGTGCCGCCGCGCAGGAGCACGGGGCCGGCCGGGCGCGCGGCGGGAACGATGGTGGAGGCGGACGCGGCGAGCGTCGCGAGCGCGAGCGCGCCCGCGGCGGCGAGGCGGAGCGCCTTGAGCCCCCGGCATCCGGAACGCGGCGCGGTCATCGGGCTCGAACGGAAGGTGAGAGCGGGGTGTTTCATTGGCGGATGCCTCCGAGGTGGGTGCTGCAATTGTGGGTGTCGCCACCGTGATGGTAGATGGCGCGGAACTCGTTGCTCTCGTGGTAGAGCGCCTCGGCGAGGGCGCGGAGCGCCGGCGGCAAGGCCGGCGGACCGTCGCCGCCATCGCCCTCGTCGCCGCCCGGGCGGCCGCCGGCGAGGGCGCGCTGGCGGGCGGGGAGCGCCTTCTGGACGAGCGCGTTCTTCTCGGCGGCGTTGGCGGCGCGGAGCGCGGCGTCCTCGGCGAGATCGAAGTAGCGGCGGCCGTCGACCCACGTCTGCTCGGGCCGCACGGCGGACGAGAGCGGCGGGCCGTTCCAGATCACGAAGTCCGCGTCCTTGCCCGGCTCGAGCGAGCCGACGCGGTGGTCGATGCGGAGCTGCCTGGCGGGATTGAGCGTGACGAAGGACAGCGCCTCCTCGGGCGAGAGGCCGCCGTATTTGACGGCCTTGGCGGCCTCGGTGTTGAGACGGCGCGCCATCTCGGCGTTGTCGGAGTTGAACGACACGAGCACGCCGGCGCGGTGCATGAGGGCGCCGGCATGGGGGATGCCGTCGATGACCTCGTATTTGAAGGCCCACCAATCCGCGAAGGCGGAGGCGCCGGCGCCGAGTTGCGCGATCTCGGGGGCGACCTTGTAGCCCTCGAGGATGTGCTGGAAGGTGGCGACGGGCAGCCGCAGTTCCTGGGCGAGGCGGACGAACATCAGCACCTCGTCCTGGCGGTAGGAGTGGATGTGGATGACGCGGTCGCCGCGGGCGATCTCGGCGAGCGCCTCGAGGCGGAGGTCGCGGCGCGGCGGCAGCGGCGAGCGGCCGGCGCGGTGCTCGGCCCAGGCGTGCTCGTAGTCGGCGGCGCGCTTGAACGCATCGAGGATCGTCTCGCGCACGCCCATGCGCGTGATCGGGTAGCGCGTGCGGATGAGCCGGTTGCCGAACGGATTCGCCTGCACGACGTTCTCGCCGAGGGCAAACTTCACGCCGGGCTTCGCGCCCTCGAAGAGCAGCCCTTCGGCCGACGCGCCCCAGCGGAGCTTGATCACGGCATTCTGGCCGCCGATGGAGTTCGCGGAGCCGTGCAGGAGGTTCGACACCGTGACGCCGCCCGCGAGCTGGCGGTAGAGGTCGATGTCGGTCGGGTCGAGGACGTCGGCGATGCGGACCTCGCAGGTGATGGAGCTCGAGGCCTCGTTGACGCCGCGCTGGATGGCGATGTGCGAGTGGCAATCGATCAGGCCGGGCGTGACGTGGCGGCCGGTGGCGTCGATCACGACGGCGCCGGCGGGCGCGGCGAGGTTGGCACCGACGCGCTCGATCTTGCCGGCGCGGACGAGGAGGTCGGCGTTCGCCAGCGTGCCGGCGGGGCCCTGCGTCCAGATCGTGGCGTTCCGGACGAGCACCCACTCCGGCTGGTCGGGCAAGGCCGCGCGGCCGTAGGCGCCGGCCGGGTAGGTGGCGGCGCTGGCGATGAGGCGGGGCGCGGCGGGTTTCTCCTCGGGCTTCGCGCCGTTGGCGGCGTCGGCGGCCTTGGCGACCGCGGCCTCGCCGGCCGGCTCGCCGCGGGGGCGGCGGGGTTCCTCGGCGGGCGCGGGGCCGGTGCGTTGCGCGGTCCAGCGGAACGGCGTGCCGTCGGAAAGCTGGCCGGTGCCGCTGAGCGAGTCGCCGCGCCCGGTGGCGGCGAGGCGCACGAGGCCCTCCGTGGCGCCGAAGAGCTCGGCGGGGGCCATGATCACGACGCCGTCCTTCTGCGCGGCGACGGTGAGGTCCTTGGCGCCGGCCTTGGCGCGGACGCGGTTGGGACGGTTGCCGCGGACGACGAGTTCGGCCGGGCCGGTGGCGCCGGTGAAGGTCAGGGCCCAGGTGCCGCGCGCGTCGAAGCGTTGCCACGGCTCGAGCTCGAAGGCGTCGCCGTCGACGAACACGAGTTCGATCTCCGCATCGTCGGCGGTGAAGAGGTCGCCGCGGGCGACGACGACGTTGGCCGCCTTGCCCGGTTCGAGCGTGCCGTGCGTGGCGGCGACGCCGAAGAGCCCGGCCGGCGTGGTCGTGAGGGCGGCGAGCGCCTGGTCGGCGGTGAGGCCGGCCTTCACGGCGCTGCGCACGCGCGACCAGAACTCGGTGTCGCGGCGCAGCTCGGCGGTGGTGAGCGCCACGGGCACGCCCGCGGCGGCGAGCCGGCCCGCGTTGGCCGGCGCGAGTTCCCAGTGCTGCAACTGATCGAGCGTGACGTCCGCGGCCTTCTCCGGCGTTTCCACCTCCGGGACCTCGGGAAAATTCAGCGGCACGACGACGGGCGTGCGGTCGCGGGCGAGCAACGGGAGCACGCGGTATTCGGTGCCGTTGCCGCGGACGGCGAGGCGGGCGGAGAATTCGCGCGCGACCTTCTGCGCGCGCTCGACGTCGAGCTCGTCCTGCGCCTCGACGAGGAGCAGTTGCTCGCCGCGGACGACCGGGGCGAGGGCGGCGAGGGCGGCGTTGGCCTCGGGGCGTTCGACGCCGGTGCCGGCGTGGCGGGCGTAGGCCGCGAGCGCGTCCTGGTGCCAGCGGGCGTCGGCCAGCGTCTGGCGCAGCAGCGCGATCGCGCCCATGAGGGAATTCGGGTAACGCACGTCGGCAAACGAGCCGAGTTCGAAGGCCGCGACCTGCGCGGCGTTGGCCCGGACGAGGCTCGCGTTGAATGGGGCGCCGCTGAGCGAGACGAGGGCGCTCTGGCCGCGAAGGATGCCGCGGGCCGGCACGACGTGCGCGACGGTGAAGCCGAGGCCGCGCAGGCGCTCCGCCGAGCGGGCGTCGGCCGCGAGGACGTCGGCCGCCGAACGCTCGGGTGTGACGCGGGGATTCCAGGCGCGCGCTCCGCCGCTGTCGGCGGCGCCGCCGGCCGCGGCATTGAGCAGGGCGCCGGGTCCGCGCGCCGGGGCGGCGGGTTTCCACGCCTCGGGCAGGAACACGGTCGAGTAACTCTCGAAAAAGCCGGGGTAGAGCGTCGCGCCGTTGACGTCCCACACGCGCGCGTCGGCGGGCACGGGGACGTTATCGCCGACCGCCGCCACGACGCCGTCGCGGACGACGAGCGTGCCGCGCTCGATCACGCGGCCCGGGGCGACGACGATGCGCGCGCCGGTGAAGGCGTGCGTGCGCGGGCTGGCGTCGCGCAGGCCCTCGATGGGCGTGGTGGATTCGCGCGGCGCCGCAAGGGCGGCGGGAGCGAGCAGGAGCGCTGCACCGAGCAGCGGGAGGACAAGGCGCGGCCACGCGCGGCCGCGACGATCACCGGACGGAACGGTTGGCTTCATGGGGTAAAAGCGAGGAAGTGCACACGCTTGCCACGCCGCGCGCGCGCGCAACCGCTTAATTTTCCCCGTTGCCGCCGGCGGACCGCGGCGCGAGCGTCATCGCCCCCCCTGCGCCGTTCGACCGCGGCGGCGAACCGTTCGACCGATTCGGCCTGCGGCCTCGCGCCCCGGCGCCTTGAAATGACCACCCCCCACCCGATGAAAAGACTCCTTGTTGCACTGACCGCTCTCGCCGCCCTGACGGCGTGGGCCACCCCGCCGGCCGCGCCCGGCTATTCCCACGTCCGCTCCCTCGGCGGCATCGACGAATACCGTCTCGACGCCAACGGCCTCCAAGTGCTCCTCATGCCCGACCGCTCGGCGCCGGTCGTGACCTTCATGGTCACCTACCGCGTCGGCTCGCGCAACGAGGTCACCGGCACCACCGGCGCCACGCACCTGCTGGAGCACCTGATGTTCAAGGGCACGCCGAACTTCAACCGCGAGAAGGGCAACAACGTCGACCAGCTCCTCGAGCGCACCGGCGCGCTCTACAACGCCACCACCTGGCTCGACCGCACCAACTATTACCAGACCCTGGGCAAGGAACACCTCGCCATGGTCGTCGAGATGGAGGCCGACCGCATGCGCAACCTCTGGCTGCGCGAGGAGGACCGCCGTCCCGAGATGACCGTCGTGCGCAACGAATTCGAGCGCGGCGAGAACTCGCCCTTCCAGGCCCTGATCAAGGAGATCTTCCACGCCGCCTTCGTCGCCCACCCCTACCACCACTCCACCATCGGCCACCGCAGCGACATCGAGCGCGTGCCGATCGGGAAACTGAAGGAGTTCTACGACACCTACTACTGGCCCGACAACGCCACCGTCACCATCATCGGCGACTTCGACCCCGCCGAGGCGCTCGGCCTCGTCGCCCGCTTCTACGGCCCGATCCCGCAGGCGCCCCACCCCATCCCCGAGGTCTACACCGAGGAACCCGAGCAGACCGGCCCCCGCCGCGTCACCGTCAAGCGCGCCGGCCAGCTCGGCGTCGTCGCCGTCGGCTACAAGAACGCCGCCGCCCTCCACGCCGACTGGGCCGCGCTCGACATCCTCGCCGACATCCTCACCGACGGCCCGAACAGCCGCCTCTACCGCGCGCTCACCGACAAGGGCCTCACGACCAACGTCGCCGCGTTCAACGGCTACTTCCGCGACCCGTCGATGTGCATCCTCTTCGCCGCCCTCGCCCCCGGCGCCACGCACGACGCCGTCGAGCAGATCCTCCTCGAGGAGGTCGAGCGGCTGAAGCGGGACGGCGTCACCGCCGAGGAAGTCGAGGCCGCCATCGCCAAGCAGCTCACCGAACTCGCCTTCGGCCGCGACGGCTCCTTCGCCATCGCCGGCCAGATCAACGAGCACATCGCCGCCGGCGACTGGCAGAACTTCGTCCACCTTGGCGAGAAGTTCCGCGCCGTCACGCCCGCGGCCGTCCAGTCCGCCGCGAACAAATACTTCCACGCCGACCAGAGCACCACCGGCTGGTTCATCCCGATCCTCCCCGGCTCGGCCGCGGCCAAGTGAAACCCGTTCCGCCCGCCCCCATGAAACACCTTCTCCTCTCCCTCCTCGCCGGCGCGACCCTCCTCGTCTCCCCGGCCCTCGCCCAGATCGCCCCGCAGATCCAGCGCGCCCGCCTGCACGGCATCGACATCGTCGCCTACCCCACCGGCGTGCAGGACGTCGTCTACCTCCGCGGCACGCTGCCCGCCGGCTCCGCCAAGGCCCCGGCCGGCAACCCGATGATCCCCACGCTCGTCGCCGGCATGCTCAGCCGCGGCACCACGCTGCAGAGCAAGAACGAGATCACCGCCCGCCTCGACGCCGTCGGCGCCTCGATCAACTTCGCCGCCAACACCCACGTCCTCGAGTTCAGCGCCCGCTGCCTCGCCAAGGACGTGCCGCTCGTCGTCGCCCTCCTCGCCGAGCAGCTCCGCTCGCCCGCGTTCACGGCCGAGGAGTTCGCCCGCCTCCAGCAGCAGACCATCGGCAACCTCCAGCGCGCGCTCGAGAGCACCGACTTCCGCGCGACCGACGAGTTCTCCCGCGCCGCCTTCTCGCCCGGCCACGCCAACCGCAGCACGACCGTCGAGGAACGCATCGCCGCCGTCCGCGCCACGCAGCTCGACGACCTGAAGCGCTTCCACGCCGAGCACTACGGCCCGGCCCACCTCACGCTCGTCGCCGCCGGCGACCTCGACGTCGCCCGCCTTCACGCCGAGATCGACCGCGCCTTCGCCGGCTGGACCGGCGGCACCCCGCCCGCCCCCGCCGTGCAGAACGCCCCCACCGACGCCGCGCGCGAGCAGGTTGTGTTCATGCCCGACAAGACCTCCGTCAGCATCGTCATCGGCCAGCCCACCGGCCTGCGCTACCAGGATGCCGACGCCATCGCCCTGCGCGCCGGCACCGCCATCCTCGGCAGCGGCTTCACCGGCCGCCTCATGGCCAACGTCCGCGACAAGGAAGGCCTCACCTACGGCATCGGCGCCAGCGTCTCCGGCGACACCTTCACCGACGGCGACTGGCGCATCACCGCCACCTTCGCCCCCGCGCTCCTCGAGAAGGGCATCGCCTCCACCCGCCGCCAGCTCGACGCGTGGTATCGCGACGGCGTCACGGCCGACGAACTCGAGCGCCGCAAGGACAACCTCGTCGGCTCCTTCCAGGTCGGCCTCGCCACGACGGAAGGCCTCGCGCAGACGCTCCTCCTGACGTTGAGCCGCGGCAAGGACCTCGGCTGGATCGACGAGTATCCGCACGTCGTCCGCTCGCTCACCGTCGAGCAGGTCAATGGCACGATCAAAAAACACCTCGATCCCGAGAAGATGTTCCTGATCAAGGCCGGCACCGTCCCCGGCGCCACGCCGGAGACGAAGTAAGCGCGCAGCCTGATGTAGGGCGGGGTCTCCCGACCCCGCCTGCGTTCGAGGGCGGCATCACGTTCGCGGCGGGGTCGGGAGACCCCGCCCTACAACCAAGACCACCCCGCACGCTTGCGCGCCCCACCGCCTTCGCCTCCAAATTACACTCCGCGCGCAGCATTCATTCCGCCTTCCGCCTTCCGCCTTCCGCATTCCGCCTTCCGCAATTCCTCGATGCCCTCCCTCCTCTACACCGTTCGCGCCACCTGCCCGAATCTCTCCGTCCGCGGCCGCTTCCTCTCCTGGCTGACGCCGAACCATGTCGCCGAGGTGATGAAGGGCGGCGCCACGGCCGTCCGCATCGTGCTGCCCGACCGCGAGAGCGACACCGCGCCCGCCATCGTCGAGACGCAATACGTCTTCCCCTCGCGCAAGGCCTTCGACACCTACCTGCGCGACCACGCGCCGGCGTTGCGCGCGGACGGCTTGAAACATTTCCCGCCGGAGAGCGGCGTCACCTACACGCGCCAGGTGGCCGAGATCGCCACCGAACTCGGCGGCTGATTTGGCGCGTCACGGCCTGATCGTCCGCAGCCACCACTTTCCATCCCACGCGTCGCCGCCGACCAGTTCGTTCTGGTCGAACCACACCTCCACGCCCGCCGCGCGCAGCGCCTCGGCGATGCGCTTCGCCGCCCCGGCGTTCTGCGAGGCGTAGGAGAGAAAGACGGCACGCGACGGCGCGGAACGCTCAACGCTCAAGGCAAAGTTCTCCAGATTGCGTGGGTTGCTCAGCCATTCTGAGTTCGGTGTTAAACGTTGAGCGTTCAGCGTTGTTTTTTGAGGCCTCGCTCATGGCCTGCCCCTCGCTTCCTCGGGCGGATGCGCGCGGCGCCACGCTTGGGCGCGGGCGTGGGCGTCGGCTATGCCCAGCACGGTAAGATACTGGATGAAACGCGGGTCGCTGCGGATCGGGTCGAAGATCGGCTGGTAAAGGAGGTCGATCGTGTCGCCCTTGCTGGCACCCGACGGATCGGCCAGCGCATCCAGCGCCGCGTCGCGTTCACCGGCGGACAAGAGGGCCTGGAAGCGATTCGTCACGTCGCGCGGGTCCATCCGGGCCAACAACGCCTTGGCCTCCGCGTGCAGCCCCACCGAGCCGAGGGTCCACACATCCAGCTCCCGCTGGTTATTCTTCAATTGCCGGGCGATCACCTCGGCCTCCGCGCGGCGGCCGAGCGCCGCCAGCGCCGCAGCCTTCGCCCGGGCGGTCTGGTCGAAGCCGGGATTGAGCGCCGCGGCGCGATCAAGCATCTGCAGCGCTTCGCTTCGCCGTCCGGCGAGGTTCAGGAGCCAGCCGTAGTTATCCAGGATGATGAAGGAAAAGGGATCCAAGTCGCAGGCCGCCTTCAATTCCGCCAAGGCTTCGTCCATCAAGCCACGTTCGGCGAGATGCATGCCATACCAATGGCGCCCCGTCGCGTAGTTGGGATTCAGCTCCGTCGCCCGGCGATAGGCCTGCCCGGCCTCGTCCCGCCGCCACTGCGAATCCAAGGCCTGGCCCAGCGTGGAATACGCCTCGGCCAAGTCCGGATCGATCGCCAGCACGGCGCGAACCTGCGCCAGCCGTTGCTCGATCTCCGGGGAATGCCGGGTGCCGAAGGTGCCGACGTTGCGCTCCCGCAGGCTGCGCATCTGCACGACGTCGATCAGCGCCGCCCGGGCGCGGACAAAATCCGGGGCCAGCTCGAGCGCCCGGTTCAGCAACTGCTCGGCCCGCGCGAATCCCTCCGGGGTCCGCAGACTCCACGCCTGCCGGCCCTGCACATAGAGCTCGAAAGCCTGCGGGTTCACCGCCGTGACTTTCCGCGCGGAACTGGCGCCGAGCTGGAGCGAAAGGCTTTTCGCGATCAGCCCGGCGATCTCGTCCTGCACGGCGAAGATGTCCTGCAGGTCGCGCGTGAAGGTGTCGTTCCACACCCGGAAGCCGTCGGCGGCCTTGATGAGTTGCGCCGTGATGCGGACGCGATCGCCGCTGCGCCGCACGCTGCCCTCGACGACGTAGGCGACGCCGAGCTGCCGAGCGATCTCGGGGATGGGCGTGTTCCTGCCCTTGAAATGAAACGCCGAGGTGCGCGCCGAGACCTTCAGGCCGGGCACCTTCGCGAGCACGTTGAGCAGCTCCTCGCTGATGCCGTCGGAAAAATACTCGTTGGCCTTGTCGTCGGACAGATTGGCGAAGGCGAGGACGGCGACGGATTTGTCGTCGACCGGCGTCGCCGCATTCTCGTGCGCGACGGAGGGGGCGCTCGCGGCCGCGGGCTCGATCAGCAGCGCGGCGAAGGCCGGATCGTTGCGGATCGGGTCCCAGCGCGGATCCTGCCGGAGCAGCGTGCGCGTGAGCGGCCAGCCCGAGGTCTTGGCGCCCAAGGTGGCGGCGAGTTTCGGCACGGCCAGATCGGCCCGGCCGAGCGTCGCATGGATCGTCGCGGTGGAGAACACCCAATTCTGCACCGCCCCGCGCGTCAGTTCGTCAAAGGTCCGGGCCGCGGCCATCGCCTCTTCCGTGCGGCCGAGCAGCGCCAGCAATTCACCGCGCGCGCGATGAATGGCGGGCTCGGCGGGCTCGCGCTGCAATGCTTCCTCGACGAAGCGCAGCCCGCTTTCCCAGGCGAGCCGGGCCGCCTGGGTGCGGTTGGCGAGGGCATGCGCGCGACCAACGAGGAGCGCCTTGGGACCGGTGAACCAACTGTCGCGGATGAACTCATCCGGCAGCCGGTCGAGCACCCGCAGCGCTTCATCCGGCGCGCGACGGTGCAGGTGGACCAGCGTCGCCAGCGTCACGATGCGCGGGGTATTCAGGAAGACAGGCGGCACGCCTTTCAACTCCTGCACGGCTTTGTCCAAGTCGCCGGTCCACGCGAGGTGCAGCAGCGCGATGCCGCCGGCGGAGTTGGCGGAGGGCCGGGCGGAGAAGGAGCGGCGCACCTGCACGTCCGCCTCGGCGAAGCGCAGATGGCCGAAGTTGTAGAGGAAACCGTAGTAATCCGCCAACGGAGCCCATTCGGCATTTCCCCGCGCCCGCTCATGCAGGGCGCGTCCCTCCTCGGCCTGCCCAAGCTCGTTGAGACGGCTGCCGAGCCACAACTGTGCGCGCGCATGCTGCGGGTCCAGCTCGACCGCGCGGCGCAGCGGCTCGATCATGGCGGCCGTGTTGCCGGTGTAACGGTAGGCCAGGCTCAGGGCCACGTGGGCCTCGGCGGAGTCGGGCACCAACCGCACGGCTCGCTCCGCCTGCTGCCGGCCCAGGGCGATGCGCTCGGGCGAATAATCGAAGCCGCGATTGCGGAACATGAATTGCAGCTGCGCGGAGCGGGCGAGGATTTCGCCGTCATCGGCGTCGAGCGCCACCGCCCGCTTCATCAGGGCATCCGCCGTCGTGAAATCGTCGAGCGTGGAGTCGTATTTGTCCACGCTCAGCGAGAAGGCTTGGTCGGCGAGCCGGCGCGCCTCGGAGCGGGCGGGCACCGCGGATTTCGGCCCGGGTTTCGCCGCGGACTCGACGGCGGGCGCGGGCGGCGGACGCGGCTCGCGTTTCAGGAGGCCGACGATCGGCACCGACATGCCCATGATCGGGAAGATCAGCCACCACCACTTTTCGAAGCCCTTTTTGTCCTTCTTTGGGGACGCAAGGCCCTCGCCGCGCGTTCCGGGGCGGGGGCGCCCCGGCTCCAGCTCCCCGCCCAGCAGACGCGCCACGCGGGCGGCGAGCTCGGCCGGGGATTCGTCGAGCCGCACGCGCGTCCATTGCACCTCGCGGAATTTCTCCGGCACGCGCGCCGTGGCGTCGTGCACGTCGCCGACGACGATCGGGAAGAGGAACGGGTGATCGTCGGCGAGCAGATGCGAACGATCGACGGCGAGCTTCCATTCGAGCCGGAAGTAGCCCTCGGGGCGCGCGTCGGTGTTGGCCGAGATGACCGGCACGAACAGCGCGCACTCCTTGATCTGCCGCCGGATCTTCTGGTCCCACGCATCGCCCCCGCGCAATTCGTTCTGGTCGAACCACACCTCGACGCCCGCGGTGCGCAGGGCGTCGCAAATTTTCTTCGCCGCCTCGGCGTCCTGCGAGGCATACGACAAGAAGACCGCTTTCCCACTTTCGCTCATGTTTTCGTCCTCCATCGACACAGGGAAACGCACGGATCGGGAACAATCATGACTTTGGTCCCTCCGCGAGCCCGACCCGGCGGATGAGCTCCTGCCAGCGCGGGTTCGCGCGCAGCGGCTCCTGCCACACGGAGCTGCCGAACCAAGGCACGCTGTTGTCGCGCCGCGCGATTGAGCGCTCAAACCACTCGAGAGCGCCGTCGGTGTCCCCGAGCGAGGCGCAGACATCGGAGATATAGCCCGGAAAATCGTCCGCGTGCCGGGCAATCAATGCGTCGCGCGCCGCGCGACCGGTCGTGAGATCGCCGCGGAGGGCGGCGCAATGCGCGACCGCCACCAGCCGATAACCCTCGTTCGGCTCCTTTTCGATCTCCCGCAAAGCCTCCTCGTGCCGCCCCAGCAGGGCGAGGATGACCGCGAGGTGGCAATGATACTCCTCCGCGGTCGGTGCGAGCGCGATGGCCCGCTGGTAGAGAGGCAGTGCAAGGTCGGCCGCCCCACGGTTGTATTCGATCACACCGAGAGTGAACTGCGCGCTGGGATTCAGCGGATCGGCCGCAACCGCGCGGCGCGCAAGTTGCAGCGCCTCCTGCTTCTGGCCGAGGTTCAGCTCCAGGATCGCGCTGGCCGAAAGGGTCGCCGCACTGCCCGGCTGGACCTCCAGCGCCCGGGCGAAATAACGCCGCGCCTCCGGCCAATTCCAGTCCGCCGTGCGCGCCACCCAGCCCATCGCGGTCAACGCAACGGGATCATCGGGGGCGAGCTCGAGCGCCCGCCGGGCGGCGGCCCGGGCCTCGTTCATGCCCGGCAACGCCGGCATCCCGTTGAAACGCGCCAACTGCACGTAGGCATCCGCGATGCCCGCCCATGCCGCCGCCGCGTTGGGCGCAGTCTTCAACGCATCGCGGTAGAGCGCGATGGCGCGCCGCCAACCCTCGTTGCTCTCCTGTCGCGCCATATGCCGGGCCTGGAGGATGAGATCGTAATTTTCGCTCGCCCCGGACCCCGTCGCGACGGCCGCACCGCTCATCTTCACCTGCAAGTTCTGGGCGATCAAACCCGCGATCTCGTCCTGCACGGCAAAGATGTCCTTGAGGTCGCGCGTGAAAGTCTCGCTCCACACGTGGAAGCCGTCGGCGGCCTTGATGAGTTGCGCGGTGATGCGGACGCGATCGCCGCTGCGCCGCACGCTGCCCTCGACGACGTAGGCCACGCCGAGCTGTTTCGCGATCTCGGGGATCGGGGTGTTCTTGCCCTTGAAGAAAAACGCCGACGTGCGCGCGGAGATCTTCAGGCCGGGCACCTTCGCGAGCACGTTGAGCAGTTCCTCGCTGATGCCGTCGGAGAAATATTCGTTGGCCTTGTCGTCGGAGAGATTGGCGAACGCGAGGACGGCGACGGATTTGTCGTCCGCCTTGGCGGCCGGGGCGACCGACGGTTTGGCGTTGGGATTGAAACGCGGATCGGCATCGAGTTTGGCGAGGAGCGCCTGGAAGCGCGGGTGCGAGCGCACCGGGTCCCAGGCCGGATTGAGCCGCAGGTCGGCGGCGGAGATGAAGCGCGCCGACATCCTCCGCTTGGCCTCGAGGTCGGCCACGGTGCTCGCGGCCCGTTGTTCCAGTTCGGTGAGCACAACATCCTCGGGCGCAATGTAAGCGAGCTTCTCGATCTCCAGCGAACTTCGCTCGATGGGCATCGACTCGAGGGAGCGCTGATAGGCATCGCGGACGGCGGCCGCGTCACCAAGGCGCGCGTGCAGGTAGGCTTTCCATTCGAGGAGATTCTGATCGTTCGGTGCTTCGATCAGCCGGCGCTCCACCAACGCAAGGGCGCCCTGCCAGTCGGTTCGCGCCGCGATCAGGCGTCCCGCCGCCGCATGGGCGTCACCCGTCAGCGCCGCTTTGGGCCCGCGGATGCCCCACCAAATCCAATCGCGCGGCACCGTGCCGAGAAAGCGCAGCAACGCCTCGGGGTCGCGCCGCCAGCGATGGACGCGCACCGCGGCGGAGATGCCGTTGTCCTCGGCCAATTCCTCCGCCGGCAGACGGTTGAGGCTCGCGAGGGCCCGGTCCCCCTCACCCCACCAGCCCAGATCGTAGTAGACCCGGAGCGTCACACTGGCCGCGATAGGCCGCAGTTCGATCGAGCGATCCAAGGCGGTTTCCATTTCCGGGATGCGGCGCAGCCAGTGCAGGTTCCACGACTTCTGCACCAACCCCTCGGATTCGTTGCCCGGAAGTCGGGCCAACTCGTCAATGAACGCGAGGGCTTCCTCATACCGCTGCAGGGCCCCCATCAGCGAACCCAGCAGGTTGACGGGGCGCGGGTCGGTGGGAGCCTCGAGGCGCAGTTGCCTCAGGACGGATTCGGCCTGCTCGGATTGCGGTCGGCCGGCCACGAGCACAAGGAAGGTCGCCTGCGCGAGGCGCGACTCAAAGGAGCTGGGGGCGAGGTCGAGGGCTCGGGCCGCGCGGATGCGGGCGCTCTCGCTGCGTTTGGGCGTGCGGTCGAAGACGTGGAACCACAGGCGTGAATCCACCTGGCTGGCGAGGGCCAGGGCCTCGGCGTCGGTCGGATCGAGGGCGAGGGCGCGCTCGCAGAGGAGCGCCGCGGCCTCCCATTTGCTGGAACCGCGCCCGGGCTTGATGAGGAGTTCCCGTGCCTGTTGCGTGAGTCGCCGGGACTCGGAGACCGGGGCCGGCTCGACCGCCGTCTTCTCCCGCTCGTGACGTGGTTCCTGGAACATGGGCCGCACGGCATAGACGAGGGCGAAAACGATGCCGGCCGCGGCCCAACCATAGCCGATCCAGGCGCGCGGCACGCGACGGCTCGTCTTGGCTTTAGCTGGGGACGCGGCGCCCTCGCCGCGTTCTCCGGGGCGGGGGCGCCCCGGCTCCATCACTGGACCGTCGAGCAACCGCTTGATCCGCGTGCTGAACTTCTCCACTCCCCCCTCTTCCGGCCGGGCCTGCCCGCCGTAGCCCGCCGGGCGAAGACGGGTCCACTGCACGCTCTTGAACTCCGCCGGCACGCGCGCCTCGGCGTCGGTGGTGTCGTCGATCACGACCGGCAGGAGAAACGGCGTATCGTCCGACATCGCATGCGTGCGCTGGGCGGCGAGGCGCCATTCGATGCGGAAGTAGCCCTCGCGCCGCGCCTGCGTGGTGGCCGAGATCACGGGCACGAACAGGGCGCACTCGGCGATCTGCTTCCGGATCTTCGCGTCCCACGCGTCGCCGCCGACGAGTTCCGCCTGGTCGAACCACACCTCGATGCCCGCCGCACGCAGCGCCTCGGCGATGCGCCGCGCCGCCTCGGCATCCTGCGAGGCGTAGGAAAGGAAGACGGCTTTGGCGGGGTCGCTCATGGCTGCGCGGCGGCTTCCGCGAGCACGCGCTGGACGTCGGGGTGGTGGCGCACCTTGTCGAACCAGGGGTCGAGCGGCACGGTGTGGTGCGTAACCATAAGGTTCTCCCCGAGGCCGCGGCGGAGATACTGCGCGGTCTTCGCGCCGTCGGCCCGGGCGGCGGCGTAATGGGCGAGGAGCACGGCGCGGGAGGCCGTGAGTTCCTCGCGCCACGCCGCTTCCAGCGGAGCAAAAATGGCGTCGGCTTCCTCGCCGCGGCCGAGCCACGCGAGCGTGCAGGCGAGTTCCCACTGGAGTTGCACGGAACCGGGTTCGGCGCGCAGGCGTTCACGGATGAGGGTTTCGGCCTGCTGCCAATCCAGCCGGGCCAGAGCCTCCTTGCCGGTGGCGAAACGGACCAGCGCAAGGTGCCAGGCTTTCGGCCGACGCAGGGCGACCCAATCCTCGAAGAAATCGCGGGCGGTGAAAGCGGCCACCGCCTGCGCACGGGCGGGGTCGCGCTCGAGGGTGGCGATCCAGAGCGGGATGTGGATGGCGCGGTCCTCACTGCGTTCCTCGAGCGGGCGCTGCTCGAGTCTCGCGAGAAGCGAGCGGGCCAGCGCGAGATCGCCCTGCAAGCCGATCGCCATCACCGCCCGCGCGAGGACAAGGGTGGCGAGCGGCTGCACCGCGATGCCGTCGTCGAGGTGGGCGATGCCGCGGGCGATGCGCTCGGGTGTGTCTCCCGGCCGACGAACGTAGCCGATCAAATTCAGGGCGAGGCTGTAATGCACGAGCGGGTCCGTCGGGTCGCGCCGTCGCGCCTGCTCAAGGATGGCGGTGGACTCTTCCTCGCGACCGACCCCGGCGAGCGCACCCGCGTAAGTCCGGGCGAGGCGGGTGTCGGTCGGATCCGAGGCGTAAGCGCGGCGGAAGAGATCGAACGATTGCTCGCGCGAGCCACTGCGGGCCAAGACGTAGCCGAGACCGAAGAGCGCCTCCGTTTGCTCGGGGTCGAGGCCGAGGGCTTTGCGAGCGGCGTCCTGCGCGGCGGCGCGGCGTTTGTCCGAGAGATCCCAGCCGCGTTGGAGGTAGGTGCCGTGCACGGCCGCGAGGGCGCCCCACGCGACGGCGGAGCCGGGTTCGAGTTCGGCGGCGTGCCGGGCGAGTGCTTCGGCGGTGGCGAGGTCCTCGCGAGTGTAGGCAAACTTCGTGTAGAGCTCCTTGGCGCGGGCCGCGAGCTGGGCTCCCTCGGAAGCAGGAACAGGCGCAATCTTGTTGGAAGCACCCGATGCGGTCCCAGCCGGCTCGGCGAAGATGGCTTTGATCTCCGCGTCGTCGCGCCACGGAGCGAGGCGCGGGTCGAGTTGGAAGAGGTTGCGCAGGACGAGGCGGGTGCCGGCGTCGGCTCCGGACACGGCCTCGCGGAGGAGCGTCAGCGCGTCGTCGCGGTAACCGAGCAGCAGCGAACTCGTGACGGTGTTGGTCCAACTGAGGTTGCGAAAATTCAGCACGTAGGGCCGGCGTGTGGCCTGCAGGAGCAACGGGTAGATCGCGCGCGCCTCCTCGAGCCGCCCGAGGCTGATGAGCACCCACATCTTGGCGCGACGCGGGAAGAGGTCGGTCGGGTTCTTCTCGATCTCGGAGTTGGCCAGGGCGAGGGCGGCCTCGAGTTGGACCTGGGCGAGATCGGCCCGGCCGTTGCGGAGGTGGAGGTTGCCGACGAGCAGCGCCTTGGGGCCGGTGAAGTCGAAGTCGGTCAGCCACTCGTCCGCGACCTCGTTGAGGGCGAGCAAAGCGTGGCCGGTGTCTCCGCTGTAGAGGGCCTGGACGTAGCGGGCATTGGCGACGCGGGCGTTCGCCCGCTGCCGATCCGGCACGCGGTCGAGCCAGGACTTCGTCGCCGCGAAGTCGCCGTGGATTTGGAGCATGATCCACGCCTTCCAGACGAACGCGAAGGCCGGAGGCGATTCGTGCGTCAGCGTGCGGTCGAACCATTTCTCCATCTGCTCGAGGTTGTTCTCGTCCTTGTAGCGGCGCGCAATGTCGTAGGCGACGAGCGCATCATCGGGGAACAGCGCCGCCATGCGTTCGCCAAAGGCGTCCGCCTCGGCCGCCGGCTTGGTGCGCGAGAGGATGGTGAACAGCGTGCGGTGGAAGCGTGCCTCGTCGGGCTTGAGCGCGATGGCGCGACGGGTGAGTTCCTCGGCCCGGTTGAGCTGAGCGTCGATGAAGAGCAGGTAACGGCCGACCGCCGCGACGGCGTAAGGGTTCCGGGGGGCAAGTTGGGCCGCGCGCTCGGTCAGGCGTTGCACCTGGGTGCGGCGGGCCGGCGCCAGATCGAAGCCGCGGATCAGAAATTCCAACGCGACCTCCGCGGCGACGACCGCAACCTCCGGATCGTTCGGCCGCTGGGCGACGAGCGGCTTGATGATGTCCTCGGCGAGCACGAAGTCGTCGGGGATCGCATCCGTGGTGAACAACAGCGCGCGCGCGCGCTTCACGTCGGGATCGCGCGGGTAATCAGCGGCGACGGGCGCGGGATTTGTGGCCGATGGCGGTGGCTCAAGGGACGGAGGATCGCCGGCGGACTGGCGAAAATAAAATCCGGCCCCGAGCACGAGCGCGACCGCGAGGCCGGCCGCACCGAGCCAGACTCCTCGCGAACGGTTCGGACCGGCAGAGGGAGTCGCGCTCGCCGCGGGAACGGACTCCGGGCGGGCGGCGCCGGCCGCGGAATCGGCACGATGTTTCGCGAGGCCGGTGCGGTGCGACCAAAGTTTGGCCAATTTCGCCAGGGTGGCCGGCGGCAGTTCGCCGCCGCTTGCGCGCGTCCACTGCACGGAGCGGAAACGGTCCGGCACGAGTGCGTCGGGCTCGCGCGTGTCGTCGATCACGATCGGCAGAATGAAAGCCACGCCGCTCGCGATGCCGCGCGCGCGCTCGGCCGCGAGGTCCCACTCGATGCGGAAGTAGCCCTCCTCGCGTGCCTGCGTGTTGGCCGAGATGAGCGGGATGAAGAGCACGCACTCCTTGATCTGGCGGCGGATCTTCGCGTCCCATTCGTCGCCGGTCTCGAGTCCGCCCTCGACGTCGAACCACACCTCGATGCCCGCCGCGCGGAGCGCCTCCGCGATGCGCTTCGCCGCCTCGGCGTCCTGCGAGGCGTAGCTCAGAAAGACGGCTTTGATCGGGTCGCTCACAGCCGCGGCACGGACTTGAGGATTTCCTCGAAGCGCGGGTCGTCCTGCAGGCGCGACCAGATCGGGTCGTGCCGGATTTCGGAAGCGCTGAGCGTGCTGAACCCGGCCATGAGCTGTCGCAGCTCCTCCCGCGCCTCCGCGGGACGGCCGGCGACGAGGAAGACGGTGCCCAGCCAGTGCCGGAAGTAGGGCAGGTTGAAATAGTCCAGTTGCTGCTGCGCGGCCAGCGCCGCGCGGCCCTCGCGGATCGCGGCGTCGGCGCGGCCGGCGAAGGCCTCCGCCCGGGCGATGCCCATCTGCACCACGGGCTGTTGCCGGAGGCTCCAGGAACCGGCCCGGTAATAGGCGATCGCCTCGTCGGCCTGCCGCCGGGCTTCGTCCGGACGGCCGAGCAGCCACGCCAATTGGGCGCGATGCAAGGCGACCGGCTCGTTCACCGTTCCGCCGAGGCCGAGCACAATCTGCCAGCGCGGGTCCTGCAGGATCCGCTCGGCCTGGGCGAGGTCGCCGGAATGGAGGGCGTAGGTGTAGGCGCTGTCGAGGCCGTGGGGGTCGCCATACCGCGGGGGCAGCGCGGCGATCTCCTTCATGATGGCCGCGGGATCGCCCCCGAGCTCCAAGCGGGCGATGAGCTGGAAACGCGTGGCGGTGTAATCACCGGCGAGCAGCCCCCGATACTGTTCGAACCGGGCGATGACCGCGGCGTAGCGCCGCAGGGCGAGCAGCGTCTCGATGAGGGTCGTGATGCTGCGGGAGTCGTTGGGATTGAGCGCGACGCACCGTTCGAGCCGGGCCAGGGCCTCGGGAATCTCGCCGAGCCGGCGATGGGCCAGCGCCATGCGGTATTGCAGCTGCGAGTCGTTGGGCAGCCCGACTTCGGCGGCGCGATAATCGCGCAGGGCGGCGAGCCAGTCGTTGTTGCACGTGTAGGCGAACGAGCCCTCGGCCATGCGCACCTCGGGCGAGCCGGGGGCCAGCGCCCGCGCGCGCTCGAGGGCGGCCAGCGAACGGCGGCGGCGCTCGGGCGTCGGATCGAGCGCCGCGAACCAGAACATGGTGCCGTGCGAGATCGAGGCCTGCACCAGCGCGAGCGTGAAGGAGGGATCGATCTCCGCGGCCTGCTCGTAGAGAGAGGCGACCCGCTCGTAGTCCGACCGCGAGGAGAAAATTTGCAGGGACTGGTCGAGGATGCGCGCGCGGAGATAAAGCTCGTAGGCCTGCGGGTTCTCGGTCGGGCGGCGCGCGAGCAGATCCTGCTCGCCCGCGGTGAGCTTGGCCTTGAGCACGCCCGCGACCTGCTGCACCAGCTCGGCTTGGATGGCGAAGATGTCGTTCAGCTCGCGGTTGTAGGTTTCCGCCCAGAGGTGGGCGTCGGTGCGCGCGTCGATGAGCTGGAGGTTGATGCGCACCCGGTTGCCGGCGCGCTGCACGCTGCCCTCGAGGACGGCGGCGACGCCGAGGTCGGCCGCGATCCGGCGGAGGTTGCGCGCGGCCGTATCGCGATAGGCCAGCACCGACGTGCGGGAAATCACCTTGAGGTCGCGCACCTTCGCCAAGGCCGTGATGAGGTCGTCGTGCATGCCGTCGGCGAAGAACTCGTTCTCCTTGTCCGCGCTCATGCTGGTGAAAGGGAGCACAGCGATGGACTTCGCGTCAGCCCCGGGAGCGGGGACGGCGGCCGCGGATTTCTCCGGGGCCGGAGCGCTGGCCGCGGGGACGCCGGGCGGCGGCGAGGCGGGAGACTCGCGGCGCGACAGCAGGAAGAAACCGATCGCCACCGCGGCCACACCCACGCCGAGCATGAGCGCACCGAGGGCGGGGAAAGATTTCCGCGGCGCGGAAGGCGACGGAGCGGGTAAGGCCGGACTCGGCGCCGAGGCCGCGGACCGGCCGGAGGGCACGCGCGGCGCGGTGAGAAGTCGTTTCACCTGTTCGACGAATTGCGGCGTGGGCAGCGCGCCCGGCAGACGCGTCCACTGCACGCGCATGAACTCTTCCGGCACCAGCGCCTCGGCTTCGCGCGTGTCATCCACCACGACCGGCACGAGGAAGGCGATGCCCGCCGCCATGTCGCCCATGCGCTCGACGGCGAGCTTCCACTCGCGGCGGAAGTAGCCCTCGTGCCGCGCCTGCGTCTGCGCCGAGATCACCGGCAGGAACAAGGTGCACTCGCGGATCTGGCGCCGGATCTTGGCGTCCCAGGAATCACCGCCGCGCAGTTCGTTCTCGTCGAACCACACCTCGAGCCCGGCCGCGCGCAGCGCCTCCGCCAGGCGGCGGGCCGCGGCGGTGTCCTCGCGGGCGTAGGAGAGAAAGATGGAGGGAGTGGCCGCTGGACTCATGAAGGGCAGTTCAACTCACTCGGAGGTCAGGGCGGCGCGCGCCTCGTCGATCCAGCGCTGCAGCTCGGCGACACCCCGGTTCATGGCGCGAAATTCCCCCGTGGTGCTGGCGAGCAGTGCGTCCGCCTCGGCGAGGGTGGCGCGGCGCGCACCGGGTTGGTCCTCCAGCAAGCCGCGCACGAAATTCATTTCGGCCGCACCCAAGAGCCAGAATTGGTTTTCCCGGAAACGGCCGAGCGTGTCGGCCATGAACTCCTCGGCCGGAGCCAGGGCGGCGCGCGCTTCGGCGACCTTGCCTTGGCGGGCCAGCGCGTGCGCCAGCTTGACCTGCGCGGCGGCCAGGGTCTGTCGGTCGAAGATGGAACGGATCCCGGACGAGATGATGCCAGCGATGCTCACGCGGGCCGCTCGCTCCGCTTTTTCCCACTGGCCGGCGAGGAGGGCGAAGTCGGCCAGCGTCTGGGCGCCGAACTCAACCATGGTATTCTTCCACGAACGGGAGAAGTCGTCCGGCGCCGGTTCCTGTTCCCAGCGGGCAACGAGGGGCTCCAATTCGGCCACGACCTCGGTCGCGCCCTCGCTGCGGCGCCGCAGGGTCGTTTCCACGAGCCGGATCAGGTCCGGGGCGACCCGGCGGGTGATGCCCTCCTGTCCCTCGTCCCGGGCGGAGCGGTTCAGGTGACGGACGAATTCGGTGATCAACGCCTTCGCCTCCTCCGTCTGTCCCTCGTCCGCGGCCATGAACGCCGCGAAGCCGGAGGCGCGGGCGAACCGGTTGGCCAGCGAGCTCGACATCTTGATGTTCCGCTCGATCTCGAGGATCGATTGCAGCTTCTCCCGGCCCTCGGTCATCCGGCCGAGGCTGCGCAGGCGGTTGGAGGTGCGCTCGCGCGCGGCCGCGACGTTGTTCCAGCCGTCGCCGCCCGCGGGGTTGAGCCGGACATAGCTCTCGTAATTCAGCTCCGACTGGCGGGCGGCGGCGAGCGATTCGCTGAGGCGTCCCATGGCACCCAAGGCATTCGACATCATGCCCTGCACGATGCCGAGGCCGTTGATGGCGGTGAGATGGCCGGGGCTCTCGCGGAGGACCTGCTGGTAGCTTTCCTCCGCCAACCGCGCGGCCCACAGGGCGTCCTCGGGCCGGCCGAGAGCGTTGAGCATGGCGGCCTGCCGGATCTGCACGAGCGCGAGGGCGGCGCGCGCCTCGGTGTCGGCGGGATTGGCCTCCAGCAAGGCGGTGATCATCCGGCTGGCCTCGCTGTAAAGCGGCTGCGCGCGCTCCAGCCCGTCCTGGGCGGTGCGCGCGTGCTGCAGACCCAGCTCATAAACGGCGGTGGCCAGATCGAGGCGAAGGTTGCGCGAGGCTTCGGAGTTCTGGGCGGCGGAGCGCAGGACCGCGACCGCCTTTTCGTGCACGGCAAGACTTTGCTGCTGCAGCTGCTGGTTGCTGAGCAGCGTGCCTTGGTTGCGGAGGGCGAGCGCCAAACCCGCGGCGGTGTCCGCCGAGTTGTCGCCCTCTTGGCGCAGCTGCTCGAGGAGGCCGATGGCGTCGGCGAGCACCGCGCTGGCCTCGTCGGTCTGGTTCTGCGTGTTCAGCGCGGCGCCGTAGCGGGCCAGCGTGAGGCCGTGATTGCGCACCGTCTCGCGCGTGCGCAACTCGGGGGGCAGGCTCTGGTAATACTGGGCGGCCCGGGCGGCGAGTTGGACGACGATCTCGACGCGTCCGGTCGGTTCGAGCTGGCGGTAGAAATCATCGACCAGATAGCCGACGATCTTCTCGGCCTCGGAGCGGGCGGCGTCGGCCAGCTGGCCGACGTGGGCGGCGCGCTGCTCCGCCGCCGTGGCGGCGACTTCGGCGGCGAGGGCGCGGCGGTAATTCATCCAGCCGAAAACGGCGCTGCCGGCCGCGGCGACCATGAGCACGACGGCGACGGCGGCGACCAGCCGCGCGCGGCGGAGGGAACGGCGCGTAGCGGCCTCGCGTTCGCGCTGGGCGGCGAGCTCGCGCTCCTTGGCGGCCAGCGTCTCGCGCTCACGGCGGACGTTGCGGCTCGACGCGATGACGCTGCACAACACGTCGTGCGTGATCTCGACGCGGCGCTGGTCGAGGCGGTCCTCGGCGCGCAGCAGGCGGCGGTCGACGAGCTGGGCGAGCGCGCCCTCGGGTGCGCCGGCGGCGGCGAAGGCCTTGCGCACCCGCTCCTCACCCACGCTCTCGCGAAAGCCGGAATCGGTGAGCATCTCGTCCTCGATGAAGACGCGCACGCCGGCGGGTTGGTCGGCCAGCGCGCGCACATAGAACTCGGAGAGGATCGAGTCGCGCGAGCCGGCGAGCAGGTCGGCGGAAATCTCCACGTGGCCCTGCGCGAGCCGCGTGTTGTTCAATTCGCGGCAGATGAGGCTGAGCAGCGACGGCTCGACCTCGGCGACGGCGAGCGCGGCCCCGCCGGCGACGAAGCGCACGATGGATTCGGCCACGGTCTCGCTGACGAGTTCCGGCGCCGGGCGGCGCACGGCGGCGAGCGCCTGCGCGCCGGTCATCCGGGCGAGGCGCATGCGGTTCTGCGTCACCGAGGGCATGCGGTCCTTCAGGCCCTCGAGATGCGCGAGGTAGTCCTCGCGGAGCGAAAGCAGGATGCGGTAATCCGCGCGCGCGAAGTCGAAACGACCCGCGTCGATCTCATCGCGCTCGATCCGCGCCTCCAGCGAGGCGGGCGGGCGGTTTTCCACGAGGTCGGCGAGGTCCTGGATGAATTCTTGCGCGCGGAGGCGGCCCGCCTCGTCGCTTTGCGCGAGGGTGAAGATCTCCTCGAACTGGTCGAAGATCAGGATGGGCGTCAGGGTGCGGCCGGCGGCGTCCTGCAGGACGTCGTCGCGGTGATGGAGAAACTCCCAGAGCGTCTCGCCCGCCGTGGCCGTGCCGCTCTTGGTCCACGTGCCGGCGGCCGCCGTGGCGCGGAAGACTGCGCGTTTGATCTGCTCGGACGGTGACGGCGAATGGGGGTCGTAATCGAGCCGGACATAGACCGGACAGAAGCCCTCCGGGCGCAGCCGCGGCACGAGGCCGGCTTGGAGGATCGAAGTTTTGCCGAGGCCGGATTGGCCGAAGAGGACCGTGAGAAGCTTGCGCTGCACGCGCCGGCCGAGCTCCGCGACCTCCTCCTCACGGCCGTGAAAATAACCACGCGTCTCCTCGGTGAAGGAGACGAGGCCGAGCCAGGGATTCTGCGCGTCGACGGTGGCCACCGGCGCGGCGCCGGCGGAACGCTGAACGTTCAACGCTGAACTTTTAACGCCGAAGTCGGAATCACGCGCGCTCATTTGGATGTCTTCCTGTTGTTCTGTGCCGTGCGGATGCTGGCCGCGAAGACTCGGACGAGTTCACCGGCTTCTGTGACCAATCCATCGAGCAACTTCGGATTCTTGGTCAGCGGCACGCGCTGCACCAAACACAACCAGCGCCGGGCTTCCCTCAGCTCCTTGTAGCACACGCGCAGCTTGTGGATGAAATCGTCGCGCGACTCGGCTCCTTCGGCCTCGCCGTGGTGCCCGTAGGGGGATGTGGCGGAGCGGAGCAGCTGATCGGCCACGTAGACTCCGGCCGGCGAACGCTGCATCGATTCAGTCACGCGGATCGAACGCACGGCGAAATCCATCAGACGCTCCTCCAAATCAAATTTCTCGGGCATGGCTGGTCGGCGTTCGGCGTTAAGAGTTAAAAGTTCAGCGTTGAGCGTTGGCGCGCAGCGCGGTCATGCGCGGCGGGCGTTGAAGAGTTCCTGCAGCCGGCGGATGAAATCCGGGGAAGGCTCGCCACCGGGGGCGCGGCTGAAGTGGACCGACTTGAATTTCTCCGGCACGACGGCGGCGGCCTCGGGGGTGTCGTCGAGGCAGACCGGGAGCACGAAGACCGCGCCGTCCGCCATGCCGAGCGTGCGGTCGACGGCGTAGTTCCATTCGCGCCGGAAGTAGCCTTCGAGCCGGCGCTGCGTCGTCGCCGAGATAACGGGGAGGAAATACGAACAGCGAGAGATGTTGCCGCGGATCTTGCGGTCGTAGTCGTCGCCGCCTTCGAGGCGGTCCATGTCGAACCAGGTGGTGATGCCGGCCGCGTCGAGCGCGGCCTTCAGCCGCTGCACGGCGGGCAGGTCGTCGCGGGCGTAGCTGACGAACACGGCGTTCTCGGGCATCTCCCGCGACGGCGGCAGGAAACGCGCGGGCGCCGCGCTGGCGGACGGAGCGGCCGCGGGGCGATGGCGCGCCATCCAGCGGCGGTGCAGCTCGGCGACGAATTCCTCCGCCCCGGTGAAAAGGCGGGTGCGCATCGAGACCTGCTGGAGGAAGGAAACCAGCCGCACGTCGCGCACGCAGTGGCTGTCAGCCAGGATCTCACCCACGTCGCGCGGGTCGGAGAGCCGCCGGCGTTTCGTCATGCGCAGGAAAAGGCGGGCGAGCCAGTTGGAAAAATCACTGCCGATGACGAGCAGGTGGCTGTGCTCGAGGGCGTGGAAGAGCTTCTCCGGCGTCAGGTGCTCGCTTTGCAACGCGCAGACGAACTCGAGCATGTCCTCGTCGGAGATGACGTAGGTCGGCGACGCACTGAGGCGGCCGAGGAGATGATACACGACGGGGCGCTGGAGATCGTCGCGCTCGACGGGCAGGTCGGCGACACGATTGGGCGCGTAGGCGATGACCTCGGTGTTGGCGGCGCCGCCGAAGCGCACGGTGTTGATCGCCTGCTCGAGGAGCGGATCGAAGGTGGTCGAGACGTAGAGGTTGAAATCAGTGATCTCGGCCAGCTGGCGCAATGGGAGCGGCGGGGCGAAGGCCGCCTCGCGCATGATCGTGCGCAGACGCGTGTAGGCCTCCTCGCGACGGCCACGGGCGGACAGATAGGTGCAGACGACATCGTTCAGCGTCGGCGGTTGAGCGAGCTGGCTCAGATCGACGTTGAGGCGGGCCGCGAGTTTTTCCGCGAGCCACTCGTTGAGGACACGCGGTCCGCTCTCGGTCTCGACCTTGAGCAGCTCGGGGCCGACGATCGGGATGACTCGCTTCTCCTCGATGTAATTGAGCAGGTCGTCCCAGACATCATCGCTGAACACTGCCGCAGAGGCGGCCGGAAGAGGCTCGGTCTTCATGGATAAACAGCAGTGCCTATCGGCGACCGCATAAGGTTGCGCTGAGCGAGGGGTAGGAAGTGGGGTGTGCCGAATACGGAACCGAGGGAGCAGTGCTTATGCCTCAGACCGAGAAATTAAGCATGGTGCGTCCCCTCCTAGTAGCCAGTCCAAATCGGCCGGCAAACGGCTCTATGCGTGGAAGTTAGAGTTCCAATCGACACTCCAAAGTGGAATGGCGAACCCGCGCCGCACCCGAGAGATCCGGCCCTCACCCAGCAGCGAGGACCGGAGCGGGCTGTATTGAACTCCCCGCGGCATGATTCAGCCCCGCCCGCCGACCCGCGCGAAATTCGGTCCGTGGCCGGAAGTGAAAAGGGCGCAGCAAGAATGCGCCCCTACAGGCTAGGCAAAGTCCGTATTACGGACTTTGCGGAATGACCTGAGGCCAATGTTCGTAATACGAACATTGGCCGGGTGGCGGGGTCACCAGCGCCAGGCGGCGGTGAGGCCGAGCTGGCGGGGGTCGGCGCGGTTTTCGTAGCGGGTCTCGAGGTAGTCGGGGTCCTCGTTGCCGAAGAAATAGACGCGCTTGTCGTAGACCTCGTCGAAGAGGTTTTTCACCCAGAGGGTGAAGGTCCAGTCGCCCCACGCGTAGCCGAGCGTGGCGTTGACGACGCGGAAGGCGCGGCGGGCCTCGTTCTGGTTGTTGGAATCGAACTGCTCGCCGCGGGCGACGAGGTCGACGCCGCCGAACCAGCCGGCCTCGGCGCGGTGGCGCAGGCCGAGCGTGTAGCCGTAGCGCGGCGTGTTGGCGAGGCGGCGGCCGCCGACGAGGTTGCCGTTGGAGATGGCGGCGCGGTCGAGCTCCGAGTCCATCAGCGCGAGCGTGCCATGCAGCATCCAGTCGCCCGTGGAGGCCAAGGTGGCGGGAGCTTCCGGCTCCCGGTTCTTCGTGCTCTCGCCAATGCGGGAGCTGGAAGCTCCCGCCACTTTGAAGGTGTAGCTGGCGGAGGCCTCGAGGCCGGTGACGTGCGCGCGGTCGGCGTTGTCGGTGAAGAAGCGGTAGCTGCCGCCGAAGCCGGCGGAGTCGCGCACCTGCGTGTCGTGGCGCGTGAGATGGAAGAGCGTCAGCTCGCCGCGCAGGCGGCCGTCGAGCGCGTGGCCGCGGAGGCCGGCCTCGTAGTTCCAGAGTGTCTCGGTGGCGTAGGTGAGCGGGTCGGTGGCGGGATCGATGCGGGCGTCGACGTTGATGCCGCCGGCCTTGTAACCGCGCGTGAGCGAGGCGAAGAGGAGCGGGCCGGCGTCGCCGGCGCGGTGTTCGAGGGCAACCTTGCCGCCGACGAGCGTGTCGGCGAAGCGCGGCGTCGTGACGCGCTCGGGATCGAAGGTGCCGGGGCCCTTGCGGAAACGCGAACGCACGCCGCGTCCGTCGAGGTCGACGCGCTCGGCGCGGAGGCCGAGCGTGAGGCGCGTGCGCGCGGTGAAGTCGTGCGCGATCTGGCCGAAGGCGGCGAAGTTGTCCGACGTGTAGGTGGTGCGGAGGCCGCGGAGGTTGCCGGGGTCCTCGTTGGTGTAGGCGCTGTCCTCGTCGGTGCGCGCGAAGAAGGTGCCGAGCGTCCAGCGGTGGATCCAGCCGTCGCCGCGCGCGCGTTCGTCGGAGTCGAGGCGGAACTCCTGGTTGAGCACGGTGCGGTCGCGGCGGAGGTCGCTGAAGCCCATGTAGGAGGCGGCGGTCCAGTCGTCGTCGTAGCTGTAGGTGGAATCGACCCACGAGGCGGCGGTGACGGTGCTGAAGCGCACGCCGTCCCAACCGCGGTAGGTGCCGCGCAGGCTGGCGGCGGTGGAGCGCTGCGCGTCGCGGCCGGGCTGGTCGCTGAAGGTGAACTCGCCGTTGTTATCGAGCGCGAACTCGTCGTAGCCGTTGTCGAAATCGGAGAACAGCACGGCGGCGTCCCAGCGCCACGTCTCGGCCGGGTTGAGCGTCAGGCGGAGGCGCGCGGTGAATTCGTCGCGGGCGTTGGTGTCGCGGGCGAGCGTGAGGTTGCGGCGGAAGCCGTCGCTGGCGTGCTGCTGCACGGCGAGGCGGAACATCGCCTGCTCGGGCGCGGCGGCGCGCAGCGGGCCGCCGACGGCGAAGGCGCCGGAGCGGAGCGCGTCGCCGCCGACGCTGCCCTCGACGCGGCCGGTCCAGTAGGGCGTGGGCGCGGTCGAGACGAGGCGCACGACGCCGCCCGCGGCGTTGGCCCCGAAGGCGCCGGCCTGCGGGCCGCGGAGGATTTCGACTTGGTCGACGTCGAAGGTGCTGCCGAGCGTGCCGAGGCCGGTGAAGTCGAGGTCGTCGACCACGAAGCGCACGGTGGAATCGGGCGTCTCGCCCTCGAATTGGGAATTCTCGCCGATGCCGCGGATCTGGAAATAGCGCGGGCGCGACGTGCCGCCGGTCCACGTGAGGTTGGGGATCTGGTCGACGAGGTCGCCGAAGTGGCGGACGGACGCGCCGGCGAGCGCGGCGGCGTCGTAGACGGTCACGCTCGCCGGGATGCGGTCGAGCGGCGAGGCCCAGAGGTCGGCGGTGACGCGGAGCGGCGCGAGGCGGACGGGGGCCTCGTCGGCCGCGGTGGCCGGAGGGGGCGGGGCCGGCGGCGGTGCGCCGGTCTGGGCGAGCGCGGCGGCGGAGACCGCGAGCGCGAGGGTGATGGAGGTGATTCGTGTCGGGAGTTGCATCGGTTGATGCCCGACCCAAATCGGACTCCCGTTGAAGGGGCGTCGCGCCTGACGCCACCCGGCGCTCGTCGCGGCGCCTGCTGTTTCCTTCGTCGGCATGATCCGTTCAGGTTCCAAGGGTCGAGCGGTCGATCGTGCCGCAATCTCAGCCCTCCGCGGAGGACACCCCTACAGGCGGCGGAACAGAACCGCGGCGACTCCACGCCGTCAATCGCGCAATGCGACCCCGGAAAATCAAGCAGGGCGCCCCTTGCGAGACGCCCTGCATGACCTAACACCAAGCAAACCTAAGAACGAAAGTTGAACCGAAGAGACAGACGCAGCCGGCGGGAAAACGTTGAATCTTTCTGCAATTATTTTTGGGGCCGTCGCGCCGACCGCCGCGCCCCCCGCAAAAACATGAAGGGCGCCCCGTGAGGAGCGCCCTGCATGACCTAACACCAAGCAAACCGTAAGAACTACAAACAATGTTTCGTTCAGAACGACGCACTGATGCGTTCAGATAGACGCAGTCACCTGATGAAACGTTGAAAATTTCTTGCAGGAAAATTGCGGCGGGAAACGGGAGGCGCAGTGAGTATCCTTAAATATTACAAAAGAATAACTTAGACATTGAGTCAGGTAGGACCGGTCTGTGACCGGCCGCGCAAAAAGTCGCCGCTCCAAACGTGGCGTCGCAGGAGCGGCGAAGACTGCATGCATCTCGACCGCGGGTGTTGGCGGCGGAAGGACGCCGATGGATTTACACGCGCGAATCGGCGTCGTGATTTTTTAAGGCCGGTCGCAGACCGGCCCTGCTCCGGATCGGTGGCGCGTTCACTCGCGAGCGCGCTTCAACGGCCCTGCTGGAGCATGGCTGATCGCAAAATCGTCCGCCCTTCGTTGCGAAACCATCGGCCATGTCCGCCTAGGGCTGAACGACGCCGCATAGGGCTATCTGCGTTGCGCGCGACCATTGTGTTCTCCCGGCGACCCCGTTGTCTCGACGCACGGAGGTCACCTCTCCCGCGTGCGGCACGCCCTGTCGCTCAACACACACCTACCCCTATGATCGCCACGATTCGGCGCGCGCTTTTTGGCGCCTGCGCTCTGCTTGTCCTGTCCGCGTCGGTTTCCGCCGCCACAGTTTATTCCACCAACGGCGGTTCCAGCCTGATGAAGTTCGACACCGGCACGCGCGTCGCGACCGTGATCGGCAACTTCGGTTACTCCAACGTCTGGGCCGTCGAGTTCAACCGCTCCGGCACGCTCTACGCCACCGTCAACTGGGGCACACAGCTCGCCACCGTCAACCGCCAGACCGGCGCGGCCACCGTCGTCGCCAGCCTCGCGCAGACCATCATCAGCATCGCGATCGACGCCAACGGCACGATGTATGGCATCGGCTACAACAACGGCACGCTCTACACCATCAACCCGACCACGGGCGCCCTGACGACGCTCGGCCAGACCGGCGTGTCTTACTCGATGGACGCCTCCTTCGACGCCAACGGCAACCTCTGGATCCTCGACGGCGGCAGCCGCCTCTACCGCCTCAACAAGGCCAACGGCGCCATCCTCGAGAACATCGCGCTGCCGGTCGGCGGCGTGATGACCCTCGCCATCGGCGGCGACAACAAGGCCTACTTCATGCCGCACAACTACAGCGCCCCGCTGTGGGTCTACGACCTCGGCACGCGCCAGTTCACGAACCTCGGCATCGTCGCCAATGTGCACCCGCACGGTGGCACGATCGAGTTCGACGAGTGCGACGCCCTCCGGGCCGAACTCGCCGCGGTCAATGCGGAGCTCGACGCGCTCGAGGCCAACTACCTCGCGCTCCAGACCCAATACTCCACGCTCCAGACGAGCAACACGGCCACCACGGCCGCCCTCGCCGCGGCCAACGCCCGGATCGCGCAGCTCGAAGCGACCATCGCCCAGCTCCAGGCGCAGAACGGCGCCCTGACTTCCGCCAACGCCGACCTCGCCGCCCAGCTCGACGCCAGCAACACGCGCGCCGCCGCCCTCGAGTCCCAGCTCGCGTCGGCCAACGCCGCGCTCGACGCCGCCCGCGCCGAGAACGCCGCCCTCGCCGCCGTCAACGCCTCGCAGCTCGACGCGGTCGCCGCGCTCACCGCCGAGCGCAACGCCCTCGCCGCCGATCTCGCCGCCGCGCGCTCGACCATCTCCGGCCTCGAGCAGCAGGTCGCGCAGCTCACCGGCGAGAACGCCGGCCTCACCGCCTCGCTCGCCGCCGCCAACACCCGCATCGACGCCCTCACCGGCGAAGTCGCGGGCCTGAACGCCGCCAACGCGTCCCTCACGGGCCAGCTCGGCGCCGCCAACGCCAGCATCACCAGCCTCACCGGCGAAAACGCGGCGCTCTCCTCTGCGCTCGCCGCCGCGCAGGACGCCGCCGCGCAGCTCCAGGCTCAGCTCGCCGCCGCCCAGGCCGCCAACGCGCAGCTCCAAAGCGACCTTGCCACCGCGAACGCCACCAGCGCCTCGCTCCGCACGCAGCTCTCCGCCGCGCAGGCGCAGGTCGCGAGCCTGCAGGCTTCGTCCAGCTCCGCGCAGACTTCGTTGCTCTCCATCGCTTCCAGCCTCGGCGCCAGCGTCGGCGACGCATCGTTCAAGATCCCGGGCACGACGATCGAGCAGCAGACGCTCAACCTCGCGAACGCGATCAACCAGCTGAACCCCGGCCAGAAGCTCGCGCTCTACAAGAATCTCGGCGGCTCGAAGAAGTAATCGCGCCTCCGTTCCCCCCTTCAGCCCGCCGGTCCGCCGGCGGGCTTTTTCGTGCCCGCGTGCGGGCAGAGCTTGGCGGCAGGCCCGTCGCCGGGTGGCGGGAGAACCTTCCCGGTCGAGCCTTGGATTCGACAACGTGGATTCCGTTGGCCGGTCACAGACCGGCCCTACTTACGCACTGGCTCAGAGGTGGATTTCCGCGGGGAGGACTTTTCCGGCGGCCGGCTTCTCGGAGACGGGCGTGTTCTTCAACGGATACCGGAATTCGCGGCCCTCGAAGTTGCGGAAGACGACTTCGTCGTCGGTGATCTTTTCCAGGTAATCCGGATTGATCGGCACCTTGCCGCCGCCGCCGGGGGCATCGATGACGTATTGCGGCACGGCGTAACCGGTCGTGTGCCCGCGCAGCGCCTGGATGATCTCGATGCCCTTGCGGACGTCGGCCTTGAAGTGCGCGCCGCCCGTGATGAGGTCCATCTGGTAGAGATAATACGGCCGCACGCGCATGCGGAGCAGGCGGTGGACGAGGGCCTTCATCACCTCGACGTCGTCGTTCACGCCGCGGAGGAGCACGCTCTGGTTGCCGAGCGGCACACCGGCGAAGGACAGGCGTTCGCACGCGTCCTTCAGTTCCTGCGTGGCTTCCTTCGGGTGGTTGACGTGGATGCTCATCCAGATCGGGCCGTGCTTCTTGAACACCTCGCACAGCTCGGGCGTGATGCGCTGCGGCAGGAAGACCGGGATGCGCGAGCCGATGCGGATGAACTCGACGTGCTTGATCGCGCGGAGGCGGCCGAGGAGGTGGTCGAGTTTCTTGTCGGAGAGGAGCAGCGGATCGCCGCCGGAGAGGAGGACGTCGCGCACTTCCGGATGCGCCTCGATGTAGCGGAGGGCCTGCTCGTATTCGGGATGGAAGTTGTAGTCCTGCGCGTTCGAGACGAGGCGGCTGCGCGTGCAATAGCGGCAGTAGCTCGCACAGCGGTCGGTCACGAGGAAGAGCACGCGGTCCGGGTAGCGGTGGACGAGGCCGGGGACAGGCGAGTGTTCGTCCTCGCCGAGCGAGTCGAGCATCTCCTCCTGCGACACGATGCTCTCGTCGATGCGCGGAATGACCTGCTTGCGGATCGGACAATCCGGGTCGTGCCGGTCGATGAGGTTGAAGAAGTAGGGCGTGATCGCGAGGGCGAGCTTCTCCTTGGCGAAGAGGCAGCCGGCCTTCTCGGCGGGCGTGAGCGTCATCAGGCGCTCGAGTTGCTCGACCGTGGTGATGCGGTTCTTGAGCTGCCACGTCCAGTCGCGCCAGTCGGCTTCGGGGATGTGCTGCCAGAGGCCCTGGCCCGAGAACCAGGCGGCGCGATCTTCAGTGTAGGACATTTTCAGCGAAAGACGGCTATCCGGTTCGCCGGGGGTGTCAAACGGCGGTTCGCCGGGCTCCCGGAACAATCCGGCGCGCGGGACGGCGGCACAGGACGCAGATTTTCGGAATCGCGCTTGGCAGTGCCGGGCGAACCGCTTTTCGTGCGTCTTTAATGTCCGCTCCCTCCCCCGCGATCCTGGCCTTGGAAGATGGCACGGTGTTTCACGGCGCCGCCTTCGGCGCCGCTGCGACCATCGCCGGCGAATGTGTGTTCAACACGTCGATGACCGGCTATCAGGAAATCCTCACCGATCCGTCCTACTTCGGGCAGATCGTGACGATGACCGCCGTGCAGATCGGCAACTACGGCATCAACGAGGAGGACGAAGAGCACGCCGGCCCGAAGGCCTCGGGCTTCGTCGTGCGCGAGGTATCCCCCATCGTCAGCAACTGGCGCAGCCAGATGTCGCTCGACGCCTACCTCAAGAAGCACGGCATCCCCGGCATCAGCGAAGTCGACACCCGCGCGCTGACCAAGAAGCTCCGCGTCACCGGCGCGATGAAGTGCTGCCTCAGCACGCTGCCGCTGTCTGACGCCGACGCCGTCGCGCGCGCGAAGGGTTGGCAGGACATGGCCGGCTCCGACTACGTCAAGGACACGACCTGCAAGGCCCCCTACATCTGGGGCGCCGACGATGCGTCGCGGCACAACGCCGCCTATCTCCCTGTCGGCACCACGCTCGGCTCGAAGCCGCCGCACGCGAAGAAATTCAAGGTCGCCGCCTTCGACTACGGCGCGAAGTTCACCATCTTCCGCAAGCTCGTGCGCCACGGCTTCGAGGTGCACGTGTTCCCCGCCACCGCCACGCACGAACAGGTGCGCGAAGCCGGCGTCGATTGCCTCTTCCTTTCCAACGGCCCCGGCGATCCGGCGGCGCTGCCCTACATCCACCAGACGGTCAGCGCGCTGTTGCCGGATTATCCGACCTTCGGCATCTGCCTCGGCCACCAGATGATCACGCACGCGCTCGGTGGCACGACCTACAAGCTCAAGTTCGGCCACCGCGGCGGCAACCAGCCGGTGAAGAACCTCGAGACCGGCAAGGTCTCGATCACCGCGCAGAACCACGGCTTCGCCACCGACCCGAAATCGATCGAGGGCAAGGGCGCGATCGTCACGGAGATCAACCTCAACGACCACACGGTCGAAGGCCTGCGTCATACGGAGCTCCCGGTCTTCTGCGTGCAATACCACCCCGAAGCCGCCCCCGGCCCGAACGACGCCGACCCGCTCTTCGAGGACTTCTACCGGATGGTCGAGCAGCGCAAGGCGGGGAAGATCTGAAGGCGCGCGGCTTGGCGCCGCGCGCAAGTGACAAGGATCAAGTAACAAGGGCCAAGTGGGGCCGGCTTCAGCCGGCCCTTTTGTTTGCAGCTTGGTCGGGAGCGGCCCGGAGACTGGCCGCTTGACGACCGAAGGCGCCCGACCAAAGCCTGCGTCCATCAAAGGCCCCTCCGTCGTCGACCGTCTGCGCCTCTGGCTGCGCACCAAGCCCGCCTTGCTGGACCGGCTGAAACCGCTGGCGCGCGCGCTCGGCTACGCCACGCCGCTGCAGCGCGCGTTGCGCCGGCAACTCGCGGGTGTCCGCACCGGCCGCGCGCTGCAAATCGGCGCGCACGACGGCGTGACACACGACCCATTTCGCGAATTCCTCATCCGCCCGGGCTGGGAGGCCGTCGTCCTCGAGCCGAATCCGGCCGTCTTCCCCGCGTTGGTGGAGAATTACCGGGCCCACCCCGGCGTCGTTCCTCGCCAGCTTGCCGTCGGCTACCCCGCCCGCCCGCTCGAACTCTGGGTCGTGGCGGAGGAGTTTCTCGCCCGACGGCCGGACGGCGCCGTGCTCTCCACCCTGAGCAGCCGCTCGCGCTCCGCGCTGGAGGCCAACCTCCGGCGCGCCGCCGGCGAAGACGCGCCGCTGCGCGCCGTGACCGTGCCGGGGGCGACCGTGGAGGACGTGCTCGAGGCGCAAGGCTGGCCGCGGATCGATGCCCTCTTCGTCGACGTCGAGGGCGACGAGAACGCCATTCTCCTCCCGCTCGACTGGGCGCGGGTCGACGCGCGCCTCGTCGTGTTCGAGCACCTGCTGCTCGCCGACGGCGGAGCGGCGATCCGCGCCCGGCTGGGCGGGCTCGGCTACGCCTGCACGCGCATCGACGGCGACACCCTGGCCACGCGCCTGGGCGACACGGGGGATCCGCGCGCACGGCGGAAGAATTAACGTTTGTAAACGACGGCCCGGCCAAGGCGCCGGAGCACGCGATTCCCCGAGTGAAAACCGCCCGGATCGCGCGGCCGGCGTCCCGCCGCGCCACGTGCGTCGGCGACCGCGCGTCTCAAGCCCCGCCCCCGGACTCCGATGAATGCAGCCGTAACACCATGATCAAACTCACCGGACTGCATGCCCGGATGGTGGTCCTGATCGGTTCCGCGGTGGCCCTCTGCCTCGTGGCAATCGTCGCCACCGTCACCCACCGCTCCGCCGAACAGGCCCGCGCCCAAAGCCTCGAGACCGCCCGCGCCGCCGCGCTCGCCGAGGCTCAACAGACCCGCGCCTACTTCGAGCGCGCGCTCTTCACCGCCCGCAGCGTCGCCGCCAGCTATCTCGGCATGCAGGCCAGCACCTCCGCCATCGATCGCGATGCCGCGGCCGCGATCCTCCAGACGACACTGGCGCAGACCCCCGAATTCTTCGCCGCATGGTCCTGCTGGGAACCCGACGCGTTCGACGGACGCGATGCCGACCACGCCGGGCTCGCCGGACACGACGCAAGCGGACGCTTCGCCCCGTATTGGTTCCGCCTCGGCCAAGAGATCGGCTTTTCCGTCCTCCCGCGCTTCGACGACGCGCGCCACGCCTATCAGGTCGCGCTGCGCACGGGCCGGGAAGTGATCCTCGAACCCTTCGCCCACGAGGCGCGCGGCGAACGACGCCTGCTCACCAGCCTCGTCGTGCCGGTGAAGGTTGACGGCGCCGTCGTGGGCGCCGTCGGCATCGATCTCGACCTCGGCCTCGTCGCCGCCTGGCAGGCCAAGCACGTCATCATGGGCACGGGCTACGCCACGACCTTCACGCATGGCGGGCTCTACGCGAGCCATCCCCGCGCGGAGCGCCTCGGTGTCGCCGGCGTCCAGCACGACCCGTGGCTGAAGGATTTCCTCGCCGACGTCGCCGCCGGCCGGCCGTTCCTGACGAACACGTTTTCGCGCACCCTGAACGACCAGGTCTTCCGCATCGCCGAACCCGTGGAGATCGGCGACACCGGCACGCCGTGGAGCGTCGTGGTGTCGATCCAGGAAGCGACGGTGCTGCGCGAGGCCCGGGCGCTGCGGAACGCCACCTTCGTCCTCGGCGGCGTCTCGCTGCTCGTCGTGCTGGCCCTCGTGTATTTCCTCGCCCATCGCCTCGCCGCCCCCATCGGGGCCATCGCCGCGGAACTGCAGAGCGGCGCGGAACAGGCCGCCTCCTCGTCGGGCGAGATCTCGCGCGCCAGCCAGGTGCTGGCCAACTCCTCCAGCCAACAGGCCGCCTCGCTCGAGGAGACGAGCTCCTCGCTGGAGGAGCTCTCGAGCATGACCAAGCGCAACTCCGACAGCGCCGGTTCCGCCCGACAACTGGCCGACACGACGCGCAGCTCCGCCGAGCGGGGCGCCGAGCACATGCGCGAGATGGTCGAGGCGATGGATGCCATCCGCACGTCCAGCGACCACGTGGCGCGCATCGTGAAGACGATCGACGAGATCGCGTTCCAGACCAACCTCCTCGCCCTCAACGCCGCCGTCGAGGCCGCGCGCGCGGGCGAGGCGGGCGCCGGCTTCGCCGTCGTCGCCGAGGAGGTCCGCGCCCTCGCCCAGCGCTCCGCCACCGCCGCGCGCGAGACGGCCGACCAGATCGGCGAGGCGCTGCGCCGCTCCGACCACGGCGCCCGCATCTGTGGGGCGGTCGCGGACAGCTTTTCCGACATCCTGCAGAAGACGCGCGACCTCAACCAGCAGGTGGCCGACATCGCCCGCGCGAGCGCCGAGCAGACTTCCGGCCTGCAACAGATCAACGGCGCCGTCGCCCAAATGGACCAGCTCACCCAATCGACCGCCGCCCAATCCGAGGAAAGCGCCTCGGCGGCCCAGCAACTGACCGCCCAAGCCGGCCAACTGCAGGACCTCGCCCACCGGCTGAACGACCTCGTGCAGGGCCGCCGCCACCGCACGCCAGCCGTCACGCCGAACGATGCCATCCCGCCGCCGACGCCCCGCCACCCGCGCGTGCAAGCCACCCGTGCGCTCGCGCTGGCGAGCCAGTGACAAGTATCAAGTAACGAGGGCCAAGCAGGGCCGGCTTCAGCCGGCCTTCTTGAGAAAGCGAGTTGTCGTCCGCGATGCCAGCGTAGGGGCACAGTCTTGCCGCCGCCCGCTCCGTCCCTTGCTACTTGTTCCTTGCCCCTTGTTACTTCGCTTCGAGCGCCCGCTCGAAGCGCACCGCATCCTCCGGGGTGTCGACGCCGAGGCTCGGGTCTTCGGTGACGTCGATTGCGATCGGGAGTCCGTTCTCAAGCACGCGGAGCTGCTCGAGTTTCTCGATCTGCTCCAACTTCCCCGGCGGCATCCGGACGAACTTCTCCAGGAAATCCCCGTGGTAGGCGTAAAGGCCGAGGTGCTTGAAGCAGGGGTTGGCCGCCACCCAGGCGTCGTCGACCCGGCCGGCCTGGTCGCGGGCGTAGGGCATCGGCGACCGGGAAAAATAGAGCGCGCGGTGCGTGGCCGGCGACCAGACGACCTTCACCTGGTTGGGGTTGGCGAAATCCTCCGCCCGCTGGAAGGGCGTGCACAGGGTCGCCATCGGGGCGTCGCCTTGGATGAGGCGGCGCAGGGCCTGGATCTGGCCGCCGGTGACGAGGGGTTCGTCGGCTTGGACGTTGATGACGTAGCTGGCCCGGACGGTGCGGTTGGCCTCGGCCAGCCGGTCGGTGCCGGAAGGGTGGCTGGCGGACGTCATGATCGCCCGGAAACCGGCGCCTTCGATGCACTCCGCGAGGAGCGGATGATCGACCGCAAACCACAGCGGCAGGTCTGGCGCCTCGGCCGCGATCCGCTCGGCGACCCACCGCACAAGCGGCTTTCCCTGAATGGGATGGAGGAGTTTGCGCGGAAAGCGCGTCGACTCCAAACGGCACGGCACGATGAGCGCGAAGGCGGGCATGGGGTTATTGTGATTGCAAGGCAGGGAGCGAGCAGCTTTGTGCATACCCCTTACTTTCAGCCGATACTGTCTCGCAATGGAAAAGAGTGACACCAATACCGCCGCCACCCACATCCGGGAACTCCTTGTGCAAAACAAGATGGGCATTCACGCCCGTCCGGCGGCCATGATCGTGCGGGTCACCAACAAGTTCAAAGCCGACGTCTTCGTGGAAAAGGACGACGAACAGGTGAACGGCAAGAGCATCATGGGCCTCATGATGCTGGCCGCCGCCAAGGGCACGAAGATCAAGTTCATCGCCACCGGCGAGGACGGCGAATCGATGCTCAACGAACTCGAGGCGCTCTTCGCCAAGAAGTTCGACGAAGCCTGAGGGGCGCGGCGCCCAGGCGCCGCGCAAGGAGCAAGGAACAAGTAACAAGGACCAAGTGGGGCCGGCTTCAGCCGGCCTTTTGTTTGGGTAGCGCAGGCGTCTCGCCTGCCCTCCGTCGGAATGCAGGCGGGACCCCTGCGCTACAGCCCGAAAAACCGCCGCGCCGTCGCCGTCGTGCGGGCGGCCAGCTCGTCGAATCCGACCTCGAACAACTCCGCGCAAAACTCCGCCGTGTGCCGGACGTAGCCGACCTCGTTGGGTTTCCCCCGGTGCGGCATCGGGGTCAGGTAAGGGGCATCGGTTTCGAGCATCAGCCGGTCAAGACCTTGGGCCTTGGCCGCCGCCCGGATGGGCTCGGCCGTCTTGTAGGTGATGATGCCTGTGAACGACCCCCAGCCACCGCGCCGGGTCAGCTCGGCCATTTCCGCCGGTCCTTCCGTGAAGCAGTGAAACACGACCTTCCCCCACTCCACCCCGCTGGCGTCGATCATCTCCACGCACTCGCGGAACGCCCCGCGCGAATGCACAACGACCGGACAACCGAGCCGTTTCGCCAGCCCCAGCCCGGCGCGGAAGGCCGCCTGCTGCGTCGCAAACACGCGCTCCGCCGCCGCCGGGTCGTCCTTCGGCAGGTGAAACCGATCCAGCCCGATCTCGCCGAGCGCGACAGGCACAGGGAGGTGGGGCGCAGACTCCGTTCCGCGCCGCTCCCGTGCGTTCGCGGCGGCGAGCGGAGTCGCCGCCCTGTCCCAAAATCCTTCCAACTGCGCGAACCGCTCCTCCCACCGCTCGTCCACGCTGCACGGGTGCATGCCCGCCGTGTAGTGCACGAAGCCCGGATGCGCCGCCGCGAGATAGCGATAAAGGCCCCAGTCGTCGGCATCGGTGCCGATCGTGATCAGCGCCTCGACCCCCGCCGCCCGCGCGCGGTCGAGCATGGCGGCGAGATCGCCGCGGCCCGCGAAGGATTCGAGGTGCGTGTGCGTATCGATGAGACCCACGGCGCGGATTCTTCGCGTCGCCCGCGAGCCCACGCAAGGAACGTTTTCCGCGCGGGCGCGCGCCAAACCACACGAAACAGATGTCGCGCTCCTCGCCGATGTGTAGGGCGGGGTCTCCCGACCCCGCCGCGAGCGTGTCACCGCCCGCGCAATACGGCGGGGTCGGGAGCCCCCGCCCTCCAACCGATCCGCCCCAAAACGAGAAGCCAGCGCTTTCGCGCTGGCCTCCGTTTGCACACACCTGGCGTTTGCCGGTGAAAGAAATCAGTCCGTGCGGATCGAGATGTTGCCGCCGCTGGTGCGGAGTTTCAGCGTCGGCCCGCCGCCGTTGACGGCCCCGGCCAGGCGCCGCTTGCCCACGCCGCCACGGTCGATCGTGATCGTCAGGCCCTCGGCCCGGACCTCCCCGCCCGACGTGCTGGCGTCGAGGTGGAAACCCGCGCTGCGCGGCAGCCGCACCACGACGTCGCCGCCGCTGGTGCCGAGCACCGTGTCGGCCGTGATCGGGCCGGTGACCGCCGCGTAGACGTTGCCGCCGGACGTGGTGGCACTGACGAGCTCCCGGACCTCCTCGAGGCGGATGTTGCCGCCGGAGGTGGTCACCTCGGTGCGCCCGCCCGCGCGCTCGACGCGGATGTTGCCCCCCGAGGTGTGGAGCTTCGCGCTGGCGGTGCCCTCGCGCAGGAAAATGTCGCCCCCGGACGTGCGGCCCTCGAGATCGCCCTCGATCCGCTCGAAGCGGAGGTTGCCGCCGCTCGTGCGGGCGACGATGGCGCCCTTCAGGTCGCCGACCGTGATGTTGCCGCCGGAGGTGTTCAGCTGGAGGTTGAACTCGCGCGGGACGGTGACCGTGAAATCGACGGACACCGGCGGCCAGATCCGCGACCCCCACGAGGCCTTGCGCTCGTATTTCGCCTCGGCGACCACGTCGTTCCCGTCCTGCTCGAGGCGCAGGCGGAGGCCGGCGAGGAGTTCGTCGGCTTCCTTGTCGTCATCGGCGCGGATCGTCTGGCGCGCCGTCACCTGCACCGTGCCGACGTCGGCGGTCTGGATGACGAAGTTGCCGCCCTGGGTGGAGCCGCGGAACTTGCCGCCGGGCTGGACGGTGAAGGTTTTCTCGACGGTGCGGACGATCTTGGCGTGCAGCGCGGCCGGGCTCGCGGCGAGCGCACCGAGCGTGAGGAGGCAAAGCAGGGTCTTATTCATGCGGTGCCCAGAATACCCGCGACCGGCGGCGAAGTTACAGGAATAATCACCGGCCGGCGGTGACATTCAGGCGCACGGGCATCTGCGCCAGGCGTTCGTAGAGGCGCTGGTCCGCCCGGATCGGCCACCAGTCATAAAGGTAAATTTCCAACGGCCGCCACATGGCCACCCAGCCGACGATGTGCAGTCCGAGTTCGACGAACTCGTTCCAGGTCTCCGGCAGGTAGCGGCGCGCCAGGATGCCGAGGCCGAAGCACGCGGACAGAAAGAGCAGGCCGATCAGCAGGCTTTCGCGCCCGCGCCGCAGCAGTTGCCGGAGCTCGCGCCGCTTCATGTCGGCCCGCGTGGCGAAATAGTGATTCACCGCGGCCTGCACGCCCTCGGCCCGGTCGCCGGGATCCGTGGCGAGGTGGACGACCAATTCGAGCTCGGCGTGGTGCGGCAGCTCGCGCGCCCAGGCGACGATGAAACGCTCCGCCTCGACGTCGAGGTCGCGGTCGATGAACGGCGAGGGATCCAGCGAATTGAACAGCTGCGCGAGCTCACGCAGGCGGACCTCGATGCGGGCGGGGCTCATGCGCACGAGGATGGCTCCGCCGCGGGTGCGGGCAATCCCAACCCGGCCGCCCCGCGCTCAAGCCTCGTCGCGCGGCAGCCACTTCCGCAGGCAGGCGCGCAACTCCTCCTGGCGCACGGGCTTGGTCAGGAAATCGTCCATGCCCGCCGCGAGGCAGGCTTCGCGGTGCTCGGCGCGGGCGTTGGCCGTCAGGGCCACGATGGGCGGGCGCCGGCGGCCGAGCCGGTCGCGGATGCGGCGCGTGGCCTCGATCCCGTCCATGCCCGGCATCTGCATGTCCATCAGCACGAGCGCCCACTCGCCGTGCGTCGCGCGGGCGAGCGCGTCCGCGCCGTTGTCGACGATCTCCACGTCGAGCCCGAACCGGCGGAGCATCACCTCGATCACCTTCTGGTTCCCCCAGTCGTCCTCCGCCACGAGCACGCGGCCGCGGAAACTTTCCTCCGGCGCCCGCGCCCCCGCGTCCGGCGCCGCCTCGCGCGGCCGCGCCACCGGCAACGGCAGCTCGAAACTGAACTCGCTCCCGCGCCCCGGCTCGCTGCGCACGCGGATCTCGCCGCCCATGCGCCGGACCAGGCTCTGCGAGATCGCCAGCCCGAGCCCCGAACCGCCGTAGCGGCGCGTGGTCGAACTGTCCCCCTGCGTGAACTTCTCGAACAGGCGCGTCTGCGTCGCCGCATCCATGCCGATGCCCGTGTCGGTCACGCGAAACGCCAGGCGCGTGGCCTCGGCGTCGAGCCGGCGCACCTCGACGTGGACGTCGACGCGGCCGGTGTCGGTGAACTTCACCGCGTTGCCGATGAGGTTGAGCAGCACCTGGCGCAGGCGCATCGGGTCGCCGCGCACCTGCGGCGGCAGGTCGGACGCGGCATGGAGCTCGAGCCGGATGTTCTTGGCGTAAGCGCGCGTGCTGAACAGCGCGACCACCTCCTCGCCGAGCTCGGCGGGGCTGAAGTCGATCTCCTCGAAGTCGAGCTTGCCGCTCTCGATCTTCGAGAGATCGAGGATGTCGTTGAGCAGGTGCAGGAGCGTGTCGGCCGACTTCGCGGCCACCGCCAGCTGCTGGCGCTGCTCGGCGTTGAGCGGCGAGTCGTCGATCAGCTGCAGCATGCCGATGATGCCGTTCATCGGCGTGCGGATCTCGTGGCTCATCGTGGCGAGGAACTCCGACTTCGCCTGGCTGGCCGCCTCGGCGCGGCGCTTCGCATCGCTCAGCGTGCCGACGAGTTCGTCGTTCTCGAAGATGAGCCGGTAGAGCTTCTGCAGGTCGGCGTGGTGGAGTTTCGCCGTGTTGACGAGAAACAGCGCGTAGGTGGCCGTGATGGCCACGAGCGTCCAGCTGCCGGGCACATCGAGCTGGGCGAAGCGCGCCATCGCCGGCGTGAGCGTGACGACGACGTAGGCGAGGTAGCAGGCCCGCACCGGCGCGAGCGAGCGCGCCGCGCCGGCGTTCATGCCCGCGACGATGAACATCGCCAGGCACTGCGGCAGCAGCTCGTCCGCCGCGAGAAACAGCCACGCCCCCGCGCCCCAGGCGATGCCGGCGGCGACCAGCTCGACAAAGAACACCTTGCGCCAGCGCCCCAGCTCCGCGTCCGCCCGCGGCCGGCGGGCGAAGGCGACATTGGTCGCCAGACGCACGAGCGACACCGCCACGATCGCACCGAACCACGCGAGCAGCGTGCGCGCGGGAAAATAGCTCCACACGCCGGCGACGAGCACGGCGGCGAGGACGAAATTCGAAAACAGCCCGAAGCCGGCCGACCGATACAGCAGCCGGGTCATCTCCGCCTCCACGCGGAATTCGATGCCCTCCACCACTTCCCGCGCGCTGCGTGCCTGCTCGTTCACCGCTATGCCCCTTCATGGCACGCGCGCCTCCCCACCCTCGCAAGGGAATACGCCTGAGCGCTATTCCCTACGGGCCGCGCGGCTTCACCTCAGGCACTTCGCCCGGCTCCGCCCGACGCGGCCGCCGCGTCCCTCACCCGGAGAGCCCGCCGCTGATGTATTGGCGCAGCGACTCGGCTTCGGCGCGGTTGGCGTTGGCCACCCAGCGTGACACGTCGCCGATCGAGATGAGCCCGACCAGGGCGCCGTCGCGCAGCACCGGCATGTGCCGGCAGCGCTTCTCGGCGAACAGGTCCATCATCTGCTGCACCGTCGTGTCGGGCGAAACCGTCAGGACGTTCGGCGTCATGACCTGGGCCACGGGCGTCCGCTTCGGGTCGAGGTCGGCCGCCACGACGCGGGTCAGCACGTCGCGCTCGGTGAAGATGCCCGCCAGCCGGCTGCCGTCGAGGACGAGGACGCAGCCGATCTTGTGCCGGTTCATCTCCTGCACGGCCTCGGAGACGGATACGCCCACGGGCACGGATTTCACCACGCCACCTTTGTGCTGCAGCAATGTCTCGATCGTCGTGTTCATGCGGGTTGATGAGGGGTTGAGGGGGTGACGGAAAGTTACGCGCGGTCGCGAGACCGGCAACCCCAAAGCCTCCGCACGTGTTGTTCAGCGCGGCAGGTTGCCGAGGGCGTCGAGGCTCTTGAACACGCGCTTGCCCTGCGTCGGCAGCGGCAAGGCGGGCTTGGCCGGCGCCGCCGCCGGCGCGTCCGGAGCCGCCCCGGCCGGCGCCGCAGCAAGTTCCCGCAACGCCTTCTCGAGGCGCACGGCCGACACCGGCTCCGCCGTGCCGAGCTCCTGCGCGAAGAGGCTCACGCGATACTCCTCCACCAGCCAGCGCAACGCACCCGCCCGCTCGCCGAGCCGCCCCACCGCCTGCGCGAACGGCTGCAGCTCCCGCGCCCGCGACGCATCCTTCGCCGGATCGCGCTTCCACCGCTCCGCGCGCGCCTGCATCGCCTTCAGGTAGCGGGGCAGATGCGACAGCCGGTCGAACGGCGTGCGCCGCAGCACGTCGCGCGGCACCAGCGCCGCGAGATCGCCCTCGAGACCCGGATACGGCGTCTTGTGCGTCTGCAGCGCGAGCCGCAGCGCGAGGATCTCGCGCAACGTGTCCGTCAACCGCGGCACCAGCCCGCGCAGGTCCGCCTTCGCCGCCCCCACCGCCCGCTCCCATGACTCCGGTGAAAATGGAGGGCCGAGCTCCCGCGAGGCCGGGTCCGTCACCCAGCGCCGGATCGCGTCCAGCGCATCCGCCTGCAACTGCTCGAGCGGCGCGAGCGTCGCTGTCAGGGTTCCGAGCGACCGCAGGTCGCGCAGATCCTTCTCCAGCCATCCGAGCTCGTAACGCAGCGCCGACTCCAGCAGACGACGCGCGCCGGCGCGCGTCGTCGCGCGCGCCTCCTCGGGCGTGGCGAACAGCCGCACCGCCACGCCGGCCTCGCCGGCGGACAAACCCGGATACGCGAGCACCGGCACGCCGGCCTGCTCGGTCACGACGACCGACGCGGGCAGATCGCCGAATTTCCACTCGGCGGCCGGCGGCGTCTCCCATTTCTCGCGCGCGGCGCGCCACGCGGCGTTGTCGGTCTTCGCCGCGCGCTGGCTCACCTCGCGCTGCTTCGTGCCGAGCTGCGCCTGCAGCTCCGCCAGCTCGCGGCCGGCGCCGAGCACCGCGCCGCGCCGGTCCACCACCTCGACGCGCACGCGCAGGTGATCGGGCAGCGGCTTGCCCTCCCAGAGCCGCGGGTCGATGCGCACGCCGAGCCGCTGCGTGAGGCACTCCGCCAGCGCCTGCACCAGCGTCGGCGTCGGCGCACGCGCGGCCAGCAGGCGCAGTTCCGCGGTGATCTGTTGCGCCGTCTCCGCCAACGGGATGAGCGCGCGCCGCTGCTCCTTCGGCAGCGCCTTCAACAACAGTTCGATCTTCTCCGCCAGGTGACCCGGCACCGCCCAATCGAGCGTGGCGGGCGTCAGCGTCGCGGCTTCCTCGGGCGAGACGCGCAGCGTGACGCCGTCGTCCGCCTGTCCGGGCCGGTAGGCGTAATGCAGCGGCAGTGCGCGATTCTCCAACGGCATCTCCTCGGGGAAGGCCGCCAAGTCCGGCCTCTCGTCCTCGGGCAGACGCAGATCGTCCTCGGACAGAAACAGGAACTTCGGCTCCGTCATCCGCCGGTGCCGCACGAGGTCCACCAGTTCCGGCACGCTGCTGACGCCGAGGGAGGGCGCGGACTCCGCTCCGCGCCGAGCATCGGCGGTATCGCTCCGTTCCGTGTGGCAGGGCGGGACCGCCGGGCCCGCCGCTTCGACTTCATGCGGCGGCGCGCCCAGCGGTCGCGCCCTACCCTCCGGCAACAACCGCCGCGCGTAGAACCGATACAGCGCCTCGTCGAGGTTCAGGTAACCCGCCGCGCGCGTCCGCGTGAGCAGGCTCTCGGTCTTTTCGCGCAGGCGCCGGTTGTGCGCGATGAAATCGAGCGGGAAAGTGACCGTGTCGCCGACGAGACCCTCGCGAATGAAGATCTCCGTCGCGTGCCGCGGATCGATCTTCCCGTAGCCGACGGCGCGTGTCTCGAGCTCGAGGTTGTAGAGGCGGCGGCGCTCCTTCACGAGCACGCGGCCGGCGTCGGGATTCCAAAACGGCTCGCTGTGCGCGACGCGCAGCAGGTGCGCCCCGAGCTCGAGCGCCCACTGCGGGTCGATGCGCGCGCAGGTGCGCGCATAGACGCGTCCGGTCTCCATGATCTCCGAGGCCATCAGCCAGCGCGCGACCTTCGGTTTCGCCGGGCCCTCCTTGCGCGGGGCGACGGCCTTTTCGCGCGGCGGTTTCTCGAAGAGCGCCGAGCCGGGGAACACCGCGACCTTGCGGTCGTGCGTCGCATGATACGTGCCGCCGGCCCTGTCGGACCCGGCGCCGTCGTCAAGCCGCGTCGCAATGTTGCCGAGCAGGCCCGTGAGGATGGCGCGATGGATCGCGCGGTAGCCGGGCGTGCCCATCGTGAGGTCGAGAACGGATTCGGGCGTAGGGCCGGTCTTTGACCGGCCGCCTTGACGCTTGCGCATATCCTGCGGGCCGGTCGGAGAACCGGCCCCACCCACGCCATCATAAACCGAGCTGTCCTCGAACCCCTCGCGCGTCTCGATCAGGTCGACGAGTTGCGCGTGCACATCGCGCCATTCGCGCATGCGGAGGAACGACAGGTAATGCGCCGTGCAGAACTTGCGCAGCTTGCCGAGCGTCATCGTCTCGAACTCGTCGTGATACGCCTCCCAGATCGCGAGCAGGGTGAGAAAATCCGAGTCGGGATGCGTGAAGCGCCGGTGCGCCGCGTCGGCCTTCTGCTGCGCCTCGAGCGGACGTTCGCGCGGGTCCTGGATGCTGAGCGCCGCGGCAATGACGAGCACCTCGCGCACGCATTTCTCCGCCCGCGCCTGCAACACCATGCGTCCGACCGTCGGGTCCACCGGCAGGTGCGCGAGTTCGCGGCCGAGCGGCGTGAGTTCGTAATCCCGGTAGGGCGCGGACTCCGTTCCGCGCCGCGCGTCGTCGGCGGGGTCAGGAGACCCCGCCCTGCGTTTCACGATCGCCCCGAGTTCCTCCAGCAGCGCGTAGCCCGCGCGGATGCCCTTCGCCGGCGGCGCGTTGAGGAACGGAAAATCCTCGATGTCGCCGAGGCCGAAGGCCTTCATGCGCAGGATGACGTCGGCGAGGTTGGCGCGCTGGATCTCCGGCTGCGCAAAGCGCGGGCGGTCGTTGTAGTCCTGTTCCGAGTAGAGGCGGATGCACACGCCGTTGCTGACGCGGCCGCAGCGCCCCTTGCGCTGGTCGGCGCTGCTCTGCGCCACCGGCTCCACCGGCAGACGGCGCGTGCGGCTCTGCGGCACGTAGCGGCTGATGCGGGCGAGGCCGGTGTCGATGACGAAGCGGATGCCGGGAATCGTAAGCGAGGTCTCCGCGATGTTGGTCGCGACGACGACCTTGCGCCGCTGCGTGGGAGCGAACACGCGCTGCTGCTCGGTGTTGGTCAGCCGGCCGAAGAGCGGCACGACCTCGACCGCGCGCGCCTTGCGGCCCTCGAGCAGGTCGGTGACCTCGCGGATGTCGCGCTCGGTCGGCAGAAACACGAGGATGTCGCCGTCCGCGCTCTCGCGCAGCACGCGCTCCACGGCCTCGACCGCGCCGTCGAGGTAGGTGAACTCGTCGTTGCGGCTCGACTGGTAGGGCGGGACCGCTGGGCCCGCCGCTCCGCGAGTGTCCTTCGGCGCGCCCAGCGGTCGCGCCCTGCCCTCGGCCTCGCCCAACTCCTCCAGCGGCGCATAGATCACCTCGACCGGATACGTGCGCCCCGAGACCTCGATGATCGGCGCGCCGTCGAAGGCGTCGGAAAACGCCTGCGTGTCGATTGTCGCGGAGGTGATGACGATCTTGAGGTCGGGCCGGCGGTGGCGCAGCCGGCGGAGATGGCCGAGGATGAAATCGATGTTGAGCGAGCGCTCGTGCGCCTCGTCGACGATGATGGCGTCGTAGTCGCGCAGGTCCGGATCGCCCTGCAACTCGGCGAGCAGCATGCCGTCGGTCATGAACTTCACGACCGTGCGCGGCGAAGTCTGGTCGGCGAAGCGGATCTTGCAGCCAACCTCCTCGCCCCACGCGACGTTGAGTTCCTCGGCCACGCGGCGCGAGACGGAGGCCGCGGCGACGCGGCGCGGCTGCGTGCAGGCGATCCTGCCCCGCGTGCCGCCGCCGGCGGCGAGGACCATCTTGGGGATCTGCGTCGTCTTGCCCGAGCCGGTCTCGCCCGCGAGCACGATCACCTGGTGCTTCAGCAGCAGGCCGATGATCTCGTCCGCGCGCGCGCTGATCGGCAGTTCCGGCGGGAACTCGATGCGAAATTGCGGCGTGGGTTTGGAGCGTGACGACATCGCGGGAAGCGTGTCTGGTGAGCGAAGCCAGTTTGGCCGATACGGAAATGACAAAATCCTCCCCTCCTCCCGTCCTGCCGGAGCGCAAGCTCGAGCGCGTGCTGCGCTTCTCGCGCGCGAACAGCGTCGGCGTGATGGTCTGCTCCGGCCTGAGCCTGCTGCTCAGCCTCGCCGGCGGCTCGTGGGTGTTCGCGGCCTTCGCCGCGCTGGCCGCCGTCTGCGGGGCGATGGAATGGAGCGGCGGCCGGAAGCTTCTGGCCGGCGAGCCCGACGGCCTCACCTGGCTCATCGGGGCGCAAGCCTGCCTCTACACCGTCATCGTCGGCTACGCGCTGTGGCGCCTGCAGCATTTCAACGCCGCCGCCTACTGGGCCGAGATCCCGGCGCCGGCCCGGGAAAACGTCCTCGCCCAGATGACCGAGGCCGGCCTCGACCCCGAAACCGACCGCGACCTCCTCCTGCGCACGATGAACTTCCTCGTCTGCGTCGCGCTCGTCGGCGCCAGCACGCTCTACCAGGGCGGCCTCGCCCTCTGGTATCGCCTGCAGCGCGCGGCGGTCTGGGCCGCCTTGGAAAACCCCTCGACGCCCGAAGCGACCCGCGATTGAGTCCCGGGCCATGAGCCAGCCCGGATTTTTCCCGCAGGACATCATCATCAAGAAACGCGACGGCGGCACGCTGACGCGGGAGGAAATCGAGTTCTTCGCCCGCGGCGTGGCGGACGGCCGCTTCGCCGACTACCAAGCCACCGCCCTGCTGATGGCGATCTTCTGGCGCGGCATGACGCCGCAGGAGACCGCCTGGCTCACCGACGCGATGATGCGCTCCGGCGACGTCATCGACTTGCGCGACCTGCCCGGCGCCAAGGTGGACAAGCACTCGACCGGCGGCGTGGGCGACAAGGTCTCGCTCATCCTCGCCCCGCTCGCCGCCGCCTGCGGCGTGAAGGTGCCGATGATGTCCGGCCGCGGCCTCGGCCACACCGGCGGAACGCTCGACAAGCTCGAGGCCATCCCCGGTTTCCGCGTGCAACTCGACGTGCCGGAGTTCCGCGCGATCCTCCAGCAGGTCGGCCTCGCCATGATCGGCCAGACGCCGCAAGTCGTCCCGGCCGACCGCAAGCTCTACTCCCTCCGCGACGTCACCGGCACCGTCGAGTGCATCCCGCTCATCTGCGCCAGCATCATGAGCAAGAAACTCGCCGAAGGCATCGACTCGCTCGTCCTCGACGTGAAGTTCGGCCGCGGTGCGTTCATGAAGCGGAAGGAGGACGCACTCACGCTCGCCCGCGCGATGGTCGCCGTCGGCCGCGCCGCCGGCAAACCCGTGTGGGCCCAGCTGACCGCGATGAACCAGCCGCTCGGCCGCTGCGCCGGTCACACCACGGAGGTGATCGAGTCGATCGAGTGCCTGAAGGGACGCGGTCCCGCCGATTTGATGGAGGTCACCTACGCGCTCACCGGTCACATGCTCGTGCTCGGCGGCGCGGCCGGGGATGCTGCCGACGCCCGCGCCAAGATGGAAGCCGCCATCGCCGACGGCCGCGCCTTGGAGAAATTCCGCGCGATGTGCGTCGCCCAAGGCGGCGAACCGCGCGTGGTGGACGATTATTCGCTCCTGCCGACCGCGAAGAAGAAGGTCGAACTCCGCGCCGGCGCGGACGCACACGGCTACGTCGCCGGAGTCGATGCGCTGAAGTGCGGCCACGCCATCATGGCGCTCGGCGGCGGCCGTGCGGCCGTGACCGACCAGGTGGACCACGCCGTCGGCCTTTCCGACCTGATCAAGATCGGCGAGCCCGTGCAGCCCGGCACGCTGCTCTGCACGGTGCACGCCAACGACGACACGAAAGCCGCCGCGGCGGAGAAGCTCCTTCGCGCCGCGATCGAGTTCACGCCCACGCGGCCGGAACTGGAGCCGCTGGTGCAGGAGCTGGTGCAGTAGGACGAGCCCGCGAGCGGTCATCGAGGTCCGCCTTCGCCGAGGTTTCGGCAGACAATTTTTTTTCGCCGCGCGAAGGAAATTTGGTGCTCAGGGGGGGACTCGAACCCCCATGCGGTTAGGCACAGGCTTCTGAGACCTGCGTGTCTACCAATTCCACCACCTGAGCAAAAAACCGAAGGGGCATGGATACGTCCGGCCGGGGGTGGCGCAAGGCTTTTTCTCTTCCGGGAAAGCCGGTCTCTCGGCACCTCCTCTGGGGGGGCCGATGTTGCTCATTAGCCCCAATCGCGGGGGCGAAGCTTCGGTTTTCCAACCCGCTCAGGCCGGGCGGGCGAAGCGGCGCTCGTGGTCGAGGAGGCGCTGCTTGCGCCAGAGGCCGCCGGCGTAGCCGTTGAGCGTGCCGTCGGCGTTGATCACGCGGTGACACGGGATGACGAGCGCGATCATGTTCGAGCCGTTGGCGCGGCCGATGGCGCGCGCGGCCTTCGGCACGCCGACGCGGGCCGCCATCTCGGCGTAGCTGCGCGTGCGGCCGGCCGGGATGCGCCGGAGCTCGGACCAGACCTTGTGCTGAAACTCGGAGCCGACGGGCTCGACCGGCAGATCGAAGTCGAGCGACTCGCCGGCAAAGTAGCGCGCGAGTTGCGCGGCCGTGGCATCGAGGATGGCGTTGTTGCCGGGGACCACCACGCACTTGAGCCGGCGGCGCAGGCCGAGGAGTTCGCGCTCGAGGCCGCGGCGGTCCACGAATTCCAACAGGCGCAACGCCCGGTCGTCGGCGATCGCGAGCATCGTGCCCAGCGGCGTCTCGAGGCGTCGGGCGAGCAGCGCCGTGGCCGCGGCGGCACCGCGCGGGGGCGCACCGAAGACGCGCGCGAACGCATCGCGAAAACCACTGATCGACTCGTAGCCGCGGTCAGCCTGGACCTCGACGACGGGTTTGCCGCTCTGCACGTCGCGCAGGGCCAGTCCCATGCGCCGGGCGCGCTGGTAGGCGTGAAAGGTCATGCCGTGATAGGCCTTGAATTGGCGGCGGGCGGTGGACGGCTCGATGCCGTGCGCAACGAGATCCTTGTCCGAGAGCCGGCCGGTCGGATCGGCCTCGACGAGCCGGCGGAGTTGGTTGACCAGCGGCGGCACCGGCTTGGTCGAGTCCATCGGGCGGCAGAGTTTGCAGGCGCGGAAGCCGGCGTGGAGCGCCTCGCCGACCGTCGGCACGAAGGTGACGTTCTCCGGTTTGGCGGGCTTGGCGCGGCAGGTGGGGCGGCAGAAAATCCCCGTCGTCTTCACGCAGGTGAAAAAGACGCCCTCGTAGGCCGCGTCGCGCCGGGTGATGGCGCGATACATCGTGCGGAAACTGGGCAACGCGGGCGGAAGGGCGGTCGGCACGGCGGGAGGGGGCGGGACGAGTTGGATCATGCTGGCAGTCTAGCCGCCACTGCGGCAAGTCCGCGGCCGAAATTCGGGCAAGGGATTCCGCGCGGCAGGTTGACCGCGCCGTGGCCGTGCGGTTGAGTGGAGCCATGCCCCGCCGCTCTCCGAGTCCCCCCGCCTGGTCAAGCGCCCTGCGCCCGTTTCCGCGCCGCTGGCGGACCGAGCTCGCCACCGCGCTCACGGACGGCGGCGGGCGCCTGCCGGCCGAGACCGTGGCGCGCCTGGGCCGCGAACTGCAGCTCACGCCGCGGGCGCTGATGGTGCGGCTGCTGCCGTTGGCGCAGGCGTATGCGGTGGCGCCGGTGTCGCATTACCCGGTCGGCGCCGTGGCCGCGGGCCGGATCGAGCGCGGCGCCGCCGCGCCGGCGCTGTATTTCGGCGCCAACCTCGAGATTCCCGGCGTGGCGCTCAGCTTCACCGTCCATGCGGAGCAGTCGGCGGTCAACCACGCGTGGCTGCACGGCGAGCGGGGCTTGTCGGCGCTGGCGGTCAGCGCAGCCCCTTGCGGCTACTGCCGGCAGTTCCTGCACGAGCTCCCGCAGGCCGGTGCCCTGCCCCTGATCCTGCCGGCGGCGAACCACGCCGGCTGCATCGTGCGGCCTTTGCGGCGGTTTCTGCCGCAGGCCTTCGGGCCGGTGGACCTCGGCGTGCAAGGCGGTCTGATGGACCCGACCGCGGCGGCGCCTACGTTGCGCCTTGCGCCGGCGGCGGCGCGCGATCCGCTGGTCGCGGCGGCGCTCGCAGCCGCGCAAAACAGCTACGCCCCCTACCCCACGGACCGCGTCGGCCAGTTCTCCGGCGTGGCCCTGCAGCTCGCCGACGGCCGGATTTTCCCCGGCCGCTACGCGGGCAATGCCGCCTACAACCCGAGTCTTTCACCGCTGGAATCGGCCCTGGCCTTCCTGCGCCTCAGCGTGCCGCCGGCGGCGCAGCCGCGCATCGTGCGCGGCGTGCTGGTCGAGGTGCCGACGCTCGCCAGCCAGCGCAGCGCCACGGCCGCAGTGCTGGCCGCGTGCGCGCCGGGCGTGCCGCTGGAGTATCACGCCGCCAGCATCGTGGGCGGACGCAAAGGGGCCTGAGCCGGTCGGAACGTGGCGCGCCGGACTCGCTCAGAGGTGGGCGCGGATGTCCGGCACTTCCTTCACGCGGCGGCCGCTGCGGTTGCGCTCGAAATACGGCTCGGGCGCGATCGACTCGCCGTCGTCCTCCCCGTCCTCGTCCGCTTCCTCCTCGGTTTCGATCGCGATGTCGGGCAACTCGTCCTGCTCGTCGAAATACTGCGACACGCGCCGCGGCTGCGGCTCGAGCACGAGCGCGGGGTTGGGGAGGCCGGTCTTCTTGAGGTGCAGGAAAAGGCAGGGGAAGAACTGGTCCTCGTAGCGGCGGATGAAGGCGCTGAGCCACTTGTTGGCCACGCCGTCGCGCTTGGTGAGCAGCACGACATCGGCAAAGTGGATGCACGCGTCGAACCAGAGTGCGAGCTCGGGCTTGCGCTCGGCCAGCTGGCAATCGACGACGCAGAGGATGCGCGCAAGCTCCGCGTGGTGGCGGGCGAGCCAGGGTTTGAGCGCCTCGATCTGCGTGACGGGATCGCCGCGCGACTCGGCGAGGAAGAACACCGTGGCTCCGGGCGCGACCGGCAGGTCGGGCAGGTCGGTGCCGTTCCACGACCAGCGCTCGAGGCGGAGATTGCCGCGGGCGGCGAGCGCGGCATCGGCCGGGTCGGCGTCCTCGCTGGCCGCGAGGAGGAGCACGGCCGGCGTGTCAGCCGCGAGGCCGTTCTCGACGAGGTCCTGCACAAGCGCGCGGCGGCCCGCGCCGGGGGACCCGAGGATGAAATAGACGGAGGCGGCGCTCTGGGACATGGCGGGCGAAGGAAACCGGGCGCGGCGGCCCGACAAGTCAGAATTGAAACGTGCGGTTCTGTGCGGCGTGGCGCATCCAGTGATCGGCGAGCACGAGGGCGGCCATGGCCTCGACCATGACGACGGCGCGCGGCAACACGCAGGGATCGTGGCGGCCGCGCGCATGAAGCTCCGTCGGCTGGCCGTGGATGTCGACGGTCGCCTGATTCTGCAGGATCGTGGCGGTGGGCTTGAAGGCGACGCGGAAGACGATCTCCTCGCCGTTGCTGATGCCGCCCTGCACGCCGCCGGATTTGTTGGAGGAGGTGCGGACGGCGCCATCGCGGACGACGAAAGGGTCGTTGTGCTGCGAACCCTTGAGCAGCGTGCCGGTGAAGCCGCTGCCGATCTCGAAGCCCTTCGTCGCCGGCAGCGAGAGCATCGCCTTGGCCAGATCGGCCTCGAGCCGGTCGAAGACCGGTTCGCCGAGGCCGGCGGGCACGCCGCGCACGCGGCATTCGATGAGGCCGCCGACGGAATCGCCCTCGGCGCGGACGCGCTCGATGACCTCGATCATCTTCTCCGCGGTCGGACCGTGCGGACAACGCACCGGGTTGGCCTCGACTTCGGCCAGCGTGGGAAAGCGATCGAGGGACGGTGCGGCGACGTGGTGGACCTGCGTGACGTAGGCGCGGATCTCGACGGGGCCGGCGTGGGCGAGGATCTTCTTGGCCACGGCGCCGGCGGCGACGCGGCCGATGGTCTCGCGGGCGGAGGAGCGGCCGCCGCCGCGGTGGTCGCGGATGCCGTATTTGACCTGGTGCGTGAAGTCGGCGTGAGACGGGCGATAGGCCTCCTTCATCTCCGTGTAGGCTTCGGGACGCGCGTCGGTGTTGCGCACGAGCATGGCCAGCGGATGGCCGGTGGTGCGGCCCTCGAAGAGGCCGGAGAGAAACTCGACCGTGTCGGCTTCCTTGCGCGGCGTGGTGATGCGGCTCTGGCCCGGGCGGCGGCGGTCGAGCTCGGCCTGCACGTCAGCCTCGGCGAGCGGCAGGCGCGGCGGGCAGCCGTCGATCACGACGCCGACCGAAGGACCATGGCTCTCGCCCCAGGTCGTGATGCGGAAGAGTTTTCCGAATGAATTCGACACGGCGCGAGGTTGCCCGAACACCGCTTGCAAGCAAGCCCCGCCTCCGCATCGTGCGCGTCATGAAATTCTTCGTGCTGAGCGGCAGCCATCGTCCCGCGTCGCAGTCCCTGAAGGTGGCCAACTACATCGCGGCCGCACTGCCGCAGGAGGTCGCCGGCGCGGAGGTGTTCGTCTACAGCCTGGGCGGCAATCCCGTGCCGCTGTGGGACGAGGCGCACGGCGGCGCGCCGGATGCGATCTGGGAGCCGGTCTCGCGCGAGCTGCAGGCCGCGGACGCGCTGGTGGTCATCAGCCCGGAGTGGAGCGGCATGGCGACGCCGGGCGTGAAGAATTTCCTGCTCAACTGCTCGGCGGCCGAGGTGGCGCACAAGCCCGGGTTGATCGTCACGGTGTCGGCCGGCCGCGGCGGGAGTTATCCCGTGGCGGAGTTGCGGATGAACGGCACGAAGAACAACCGCCTCGCCTGGCTGCCGGAGCACGTGATCGTGCAACACGCCGAGGGCAGCCTGAACGCGCCGGACGGCACGCCCGACCTCGGCAAGGAAGACGCCGCCATCCGCGCCCGCCTGCGCTACTCGTTGCGCCTACTTGGCGAATACGCCAAGGCCCTCGCGCAAGTCCGCGCCAGCGGCGTGATCGACCACAAGACGTTCCGGAACGGGATGTGAGGTGACAGACTGATGCTTGGCTGGACGGCGCTTGCGGACAGGACATTTCGGGACGGCGAGTGAAGCTTGTGCCGCAGGACTTGAGTCCGCCTTCGCCGAGGCCTCGGCGGACGCATTTCTTTCCACTTGGGAAAGAAATGCGCCCCCGCCCGGACTTGAACCGGGATGGGCGGTTTAGGAAACCGCTGCTCTATCCAGTTGAGCTACGGGGACTAGCTTCGCCGGAACTCACTCCCGCCGCCCGGGTGAGGCAACCTCAAAATGCCCGTTGACAGGCCCCGGGGCCGACGCAACATCTGACCCTCTTTTCCTATTCCCATGAGCACCGAACAGAAGCAGCAGAGCCTCAAGCCCGAGGAAATTCCGATGACGCAGCCCCAGCTGATGTCCCGTTACATCACGGACACGGGCAAGCTCCTGCCGCGCAAATACACCGGCATGTCCGCCAAGCAGCAGCGCAAGGTCACCAAGAAGATCAAGCGCGCGCGCAACATGCTCGTGATGCAGTAAGCCCGGAGCCCGACCTCCTTTCGCATTGAGCCGGAGCAACCGCTCCGGCTTTTTGCTGCCCTGATGAAAACCCGTGTCCACGCGCCCACGCCGGCGATCCTGCGCCGATTGGCGGCAGCCCTGCGGCGCGGCGACCTGGTGGCGCTGCCGACCGAGACGGTCTACGGCTTGGCGGCGCATGCGCTCGACGGGCGGGCCTGCCGGAAAATCTTCGCGGCGAAACGCCGGCCGGCGGACGACCCGCTCATCGTGCACGTGGCCTCGCTGCGCGCGGCGGAGGAGCTGGCGGAGTTCAACGCTGCCGCGCGCGTGCTCGCGCGGAAATTCTGGCCCGGTCCGCTGACGCTCGTGCTGCCGAAGCGGCGCATCGTGCCGGCGATCGTGACCTCGGGACAACCGACGGTGGCCTTGCGCTCGCCGGCCCATCCGCTGGCGCGCCGCATCCTGAAACTCGCCGGTGTGCCGCTCGCGGCGCCGAGCGCGAATCCCTTTGGCTACGTCAGTCCGACGACGGCGGCGCACGTGCTCGACGGACTCGGCGGACGCATCCCGCACGTGCTCGATGGCGGGCCCTGCCGGGTCGGCGTCGAGTCGACGATCGTCGACCTCACGGAGCCCGCGCGCCCGCGCATCCTGCGTCCGGGTGCGATCACCGGGCGCGCCATCGTCGCGGCGCTGCGCGCGGCCGGGCTGCCGGCGCGGCTCGCGACGAGGAAGCCGCGTGCGATCGCGGCGACCGTGGCGCCGGGCATGCTGGCGCAACACTACAGCCCGCACACGCCGCTGGAGCTGCGCGCACGGATCACGGCGCGGGACGCGCAGCCGGGCACGGCGTTGATCCGTTGGCGCGCGCCGGCCCGACCGCTCGCGCAAGGCGCAGTGTTTTCGTTCACGGGTGCCGGTGACGCGGAGGAAGCGGCCCGCTCGCTCTACGCCGTGCTGCGCCGCGCCGACCGCGGCGGGTTTGCGCGCATCGTGTGCGAACGCGCCCCGCGTTCCGCGGGCGAGCTGGGCCGCGCGATCAACGACCGGCTTGAACGCGCCGCGGGCAAACGCAGCGGCTGAGATGGGTGATGCTTTTGAGGCAGGCGGTTCCGAGCGGCCGGTCGGAGACCGGCCCTGCGGCGAAGGGCGATGTCATTTCTGCCGGTAACCCCGTCTGACTGGGCACGAATAAAAAAGCCGACGCGTTTGGGCGTCGGCTGCAGAGACGAGATGGCGGGACTCAGCGCGCGGCGGGCTCGTCGGCTTCGCGTCGCGCCATCGTGACGTAGTAGTCCTTGTAGGACTTGTCGTAGTATTGCGCGTAGTAGTAGCCGGAGACGGCGAGGTTCAGGCCGTTGAGAACGGCGCCGAAGCACGGGACGTTGGCTTCGAGGAGGCGGCGGGCGGCGAACTGCGCGGCCTTGCGGCGGACGCGGTTGAAGTAGATCGTGAAGATCGAGCCGTCGACGAGCGGGAGGATGATGAGCGCATCGGTGACGGCGGCGAGCGGCGGAGTGTCGACGAAGACGCGGTCGTAGCGCTTGCGCAGGTCGGACATCATCACCTCGAAGCCCTTGCTGTTGAGGATCTGGGTCGGGTTCTTGGCGCGGCCGCCGGCGGGGATGACGTCGATGTTCGGGTGGATGCCCTTGACGACGACATCCTCGATCGTCGCGGTGCCGGCGCAGACATCGATGACGCCCTTCAGGTTCTCGATGCGGAAGGATTTGTGGACATTCGGCTTGCGGAGGTCGCAGTCGATGATGACGACGCGCTCGCCGTGCGCGGCGAAGGTCAGGGCGAGGTTGGTCGAGATGAAGGATTTGCCCTCGCCGGGAATCGTGCTGGTGGTGAGGAACGCCTGCGCGTTCTTGCTCTCGTCCTTCAGGCGGAGGCTGGAGTGGAGCGAGAGAAAGGCCTCGGAGACCTGCTTGTCCTGATTGTTGATGACGATCTGCGCCTTGTCGGGCTGCTCCATGCGCTTGATCTCGGGAATGATGCCGACGAGGGGAAGGCCGATGACGCCCTCGATGTCGAAGGAGCTCTTCACGCGGTCGTCAATGTAGGCGACGAAGAAGGCGAAGGCGGTGCCGAGGGCGAGACCGCCGAGGAGGCCGAGGGCGAGGTTGAGCGGGATGTTGGGCGAGTAATGCCGGAGGGCGGGCGAGGCGCGGTCGATGAGACGGGCGTTCTGGGTCTCGATGGTGGAGGTCATCGAGGTTTCCTTCATGCGGGCCATCGTGTTCTGGAGGAGCTGCTCGCTGATGCGGAGCTCGCGCTCGAGGTTGGTGTATTCGACGGCGGCGCGATCGAGGTCGAGCGAATCGGCTTCCTGCTTCGCGAGCGCGGCGCGGGCTTCATGGTCGTTGCGCTGGGCGGTCTGGAACTCGGACTCGATCATGGCCGCGGCGTTGCGGAGGGCGCGGTCGAGCTCGCGTTCGGTCTGGTTGAGCGAGTTGACGGCCTCGATCATCTTCGGATGCCTCTCGCGGTAGCGCTCCTGCAGTTGCGCGATGAGGATCTTCTGGGTGGCGACCTGCTGCACGAGCTGGCCGATGAGGGGCTGGCTGGAGATGAAGGGCAGGTCGAGGAGGGCGTGCGGCTGGTCGCGGCGTTCCTGCACCTGCTTCCAGCGGACATCGGCGTCGCTGAGGCGGGCGCCGGTCTGGGTGACGTAGGCGGAGAGGGATTTGAGTTTCTCGGTGACGATGTCCTTGCGCTGGTCGAGCGAGACGAGGCTGTTGCGCTCGCGGTAGGCCTGGAGGTTGAGGGCCATTTCCTCGACGCGCTTGCGCTGCTCGTTGGCGCGGTCCTTGAGGTCGTCGACGGCCTTCATCGATTCCTCGATGCGGAGGCGGGAGTTGTAGGCGATGTATTCGTCGATGAAGAGATTGGCGACCTTGGCGGCGACGAAGCGGTCCGGGTGCGTGTATTGGACCTGGATGATCAGGCTGAGGCGGATCGGGACGATCTTGCGGTTGGTGAGAATGATCTGCGCGGGTGTGACGGGTTCCTCGGCGCCCTCGGTGACGTAGGGGGCGAGGAACTGGCGGAGGTCCTCGCCGGTGAGGCGGTCGGCGACGCTTTGGACGATGGAGATGCTTTCGAGGACCTTGACCTGGGTGTTGAGGTCCTCGGCGGAGCGGATCTCGTTGTCGACGACGCCTTGGACCTGCATGACGACGGGGTCGCGGCGGAAGACCTGCACGCTGGCGGTCGACTGGTAGAGCTTGGTCTTGGTGAACGTGTAGACGACAGCCGAGCTGAAGACCAAGAGGAAGACGATGACGATATACCAGACGCGCTCGCGGAGGATCAGGAGGTAATCCTGAAAGCCGCGCTGGACCGTGGTGTCGCCGGCGTTGCCCCCGTAGCCGGCGTAGCTGCCGTAATTGTTGCCGTAGTAAGTGTAGGGGTAGGCGCCGGAGCCGGAGCCTTTCTCAAATTTCTGCTGGGTGTCCATTCAGGTCAAAGGATGCGTTCGGGAACGAAAATGACGTCGCCCTTCTGCAGCAGCCAGCGGTCGTTGCTGACGCCCTTCATGATGTCGTCGACGTTGATGGTGACGGTGTCGGTGGTGCCGTCGGGTTTGGCGCGGGAGAGCCGGACGCGCTTAAGATCGGCGATGCGGGCCTGCCCGCCGGCGCGGGCGATCGCCTCGACGAGACCCATCTGTTGTTCGGGCGTGAAGGCGATCGAGCCGGGCTGGTTGACGGCGCCGAGCACCTGCACGGTGCGCGGGGTGTATTCGATGACGGTGATCGTGATCTGCGGATTGCGCAGGAAATCGCGGTCGTAGAGCTGGCGGATGAGTTCCTCCGCCTGGCGGACGGAGCGGCCGGTGAGGTCGACCTGGCCGATGAGCGGCAGGTTGATGGTGTATTCCTGACTGATGCGGACCTGGCGCTCGAGGTCGGGTTCCTGGAAAACGAGGATGCGGATGAGATCGAGCGGCTGGAGAACGTAGTCGATCGAGGCGGATGGCTTGCTCTCCTGCGTCGACGCGTGGGCCAGACCGAGAGAGACGAGGAGGAGGAGCGCGGCGAACAGTTTTCTCATGGGTGGGAAAAAAAACGGAAGAAGATCTTACCGACCTTCTTCCGTCCGGTCAAACGGGCCGATGTGCTCAGTAGCGCAGATTGGCCGTCAGGCTGAACACGTTGTTCGAGAAATCGTTCAAGGCCAGCGTCGAGTCGTTCTTGCGGTGGGTGAAGCCGGCCGCGAAGTTGACGAACGAGTTGTAGGTGTAACGGACGCCGGCGCCGCCCTCGAAGTAGTCGTCCGAGCGGGTCGGATAATCGATCGAGCGGAAGGCGAGGTTGGCCTGCCAGGACCACTGGTCGTCGACGCGGGAGTTGATCGAGGTGGAGAAAAGGAAGCTGTCGGTGGACTCGCCGAGTGCGGAGACGCCGAAGTCGTTGCTGACGTTGAAGCGGATGGCGGTCTTCGCGGTCGCGGCGAGGGTGAGGTTCGCATCGAGGCCGAAGGTGTCCTCATCGGCGCGGGCGCCGTCGAAGTTGCGCTTGGCGTAGCCGATGCGGATCTGGCCGCTCATCTTGGGGGTGAACTCGCCGCGCGCGCCGATGCTGAGGAAGTGGTCGTCGCTATCGAGCGTGCCGGCGCCGCCGACATCGTTTGTGCGGTAGCGGTAGCCGGCGCTGAGCTCGAGCTTGGGCGAGTATTCGAAGTAGACGTCGAGCGGCACGCTGAAGTTGGAGTAGTCGCGGAAACCGCCGCCGATGCCGTAGTCGCTCTTCTCGTAGCGGGCGCCGAGACCCAGCGAGGTTTTTTCCGTCAGGCCGAACTCGGCCAGCGCGCGCGCATTGGTGGCATCGCGCGGGACGATGAAGCCCGGGACGGAGGCGTCGTTCTGGGCCGTCTCGCTGTAGGAGAGGCCGGCGTCGAACTTGGTCTTGCCGTTGCTGTAGAGCGAATTGAAGCCGAAGTTCGCCAGGTCGGTGTTCTGGTTCGAGTTGTCGCTGTAGCGCAGGATGTCGTGCCGGTAAAAGACATTGCCCGACGTCGCGGCGTTGCGGCCGAACACGAGATCCAAGCCCGGCGAGAACGTCAGGATGGTGTCGTCGGCCTCGTTGGTATTGCGGAGGTAGATGTTGTCATCCACCTTCACGTCAACGGAGGCGGTGAGAAAGAGCTCGGCGTTGTCACCCAGGGCGACAAACGGTGCGGCAGTGAGGTTGCCACCCAAGAGGGCAGCGAGAACAACGATACGTCCGTTGATTTTCATACGAGAGAGACAGGTGTCAGGTTCATGCGGCGGAGCAGGTCAGGGGCCCCGCAGGGTCCGAAAAAGCTACGTGCAAAGGAGTTTCGAGAGCAAGGCTATTCCCGCATTTTTTACATCTCGCTCGTGCAATACCATGCATGGACAAATCTCTGTAATATATTATCGGAGGGTTTCTCATGCATCGTTGGTGGCTTGCGTTCTTCCATCGCCAGACGGCCGCCGACGGCCGGGTGTCGCTGCACCCGCGCTGGCCCCGAATCGGGGCGTTGCTGGCCGCCCTCCTGCTGCTCGGCTGGGTGAGCCTGGGCACCGCGCTGTTCGGGTATCTGCGCTGGCACAAGGGAGTGACGACCTGCGCCTGGTGGGATGCGGCGTGGCCCGGCCGCTGGGATGCATTGAGCGTGCAACTCGGCGAGCATTACCTGCGCGAAGCCGAGGCCGCCGTCGGCCGGCGCGAATTCGACCGCGCACTCATCTTCTACCGCGCCGGTCTCAGCCGGGCCCCCTTGAATCCCGGCGCCCGCCAGCGACTCGCCCAGCTCTACGTCGCCTCGCGCCGCCCCGACCTCGCGCAACGCCTGCTCCTCGATCGCCTCGACGACCTGGCGACCGACGAAGCCTACCTGCGCAGCGTGCTCCAGTTTCTCCACGAATTCCACTACGACGTCGCCCTCGCCGAGGTCTGCGACCGCCTGCTCCGCCAGAACGCCCCACCCCACCGCGCGCTCCTCGCTTATCACGCCGCGGCGATCGCCTTTCATCGCGGCGACTACGACCGCGCGGAGTCCATTCTCCTCGCAGAGCGGCTCGACCAGACGCCCGAAGGCATCCTCCTGCTGGCGCGGCTCGACGCCGAGCGCGACTACGGCGCGCTGGCGCTTCTCCGCCTCGAGCAGCTCGTCAACGACGGCACCGCCACCGACGCCGCCTACGCCGAGATCGCCCGCATCCAGCGCGAACTCGGCCAAACCCACCGCCTCGACACCACCGCCACGCTGCACCTCGCCAGCGACCCGCTCTCGCCGGCGCCGCGCATCACACTCCTGCACCTGCACCATGAGCGCCGCGACGCCGACGCCCTCGCCCGCGAGATCGCCGCATTCCTCACGTTCTTCGGCGACCAGCCCGGCGCGCTCCTCGCCCTCGGCGATTTCGCCGCCAACACAGGCCGCCCCGACCTCGCGCGCCGCGTGGAAGAGATCTTCCGCGCCCGCGGCTGGGCCCGCGAAGCCCCGGCGCTGATGTCGGCCGAGGCGCATATCGCCGCCGGCGAGTTTGCCACCGGCCTCGAACTCGTCCGCACCTACCTCCGCGAGAATCCCGACTGGGCCGAACAACTCGGCCCGGTCTTCGACAGCCTGCAGGCCATCGCGCTCTTCAGCCTCAACCGCAGCGACGAGGCCCGCCTCCACCTCGATCATCTCCTCTCCCGGCCGAACCTCCGCACCGAGAATCTCCAGGCCGTCGCCGCCCGCCTCGTCGCCCTCGGCCACGCCGCGCACGCCCGCACCGTGCTCACGCGCGCCGTCGACCTCAACCCGCTCGACCAGGCCGCCCTCACGCTCCTCGTGCGCCTCTCCGCCGAGAGCGCGCAGGTCGACGCCCTGCCCGCGCACGTCCGCCGCCTCCTGCAAATGCGCAAGCCGTCGCAGGAAGTCCTCGCCCTCGCCTACCGGCGGCTGGGCAGCGACCTGCTCCTGCTGCACCCGGATCAGGCGAAAGTGCTCGCCGAACTCGACGCCCACTTCGCGCGCGGCCGCCGCAGCGCCCCCTGAGCGCCCCGCTCAGGCGCGCCCGAGGACGGACGCCAGCGAGGCGAGCAGGCGCTCGTTCTGCTCCGGCGTGCCCACGCTCACGCGCAGCCACTCCGGGAGACCGTAGCCCTTCACCGGCCGCGTGATCACGCCGCGACGCTGCAGCGCGTCGAACACCGCGACCCCGTCGCCGACCTTCACGAGCACGAAATTGCCGTGCCCCGGCACGAACTCGAGCCCGAGCCGCGCGAAACCCGCCTCCAGCTGGCGCAGCCCCACCCGATTCTCCGCGCGGCAGCGCGCGACAAACGCCTCGTCGTCCAGCGCGGCCACCGCGGCGGCCGCGGCCACGGCGCTCACGTTGAACGGCTGCCGCGCCCGCTGCACGATGGCGATCAGCTCCTTCGGCCCGTAGCCGTAGCCGACGCGCAGCGCGGCGAGGCCGTAGATTTTCGAGAACGTCCGCAGCGCGATGATTTTCCTGCCCTCGGCCATGAGCGGCCGCAGGTCCGGCGGGTTGTCGAGATACTCCGCGTAGGCCTCGTCGAACACGAGGATCACGTGCGGCGGCAGCGCGCGCGCGAACGCGAGGATCTCCTCCGGCTCGTTCGCCACGCCCGTCGGGTTGGCCGGGCTGGCGAGGAACACGAGGCGCGTGGCCGGCGTCACGGCGGCGGCGAGCGCGCGCAGGTCCTGTCTCATCCCGGGCGCGAGCGGCACTTCCACCGGCTTCGCGCCGAACATTAGCGTCACGAGCTTGTAGACCACGAACGACGCCTGCGGCATCACGCACTCGACGCCGGGCGCGAGGAAGGCGTGGCCGAGCAGTTCGATGATCTCGTTGGACCCGTCGCCGATGATGAACTGCTCGCGGTCGAGCGCCCACTGCCGCGCGAGCCGGTCGCGCAGCCGGAAATAGCCGCCGTCGGGATAGAGCTGCGCCTCCTGCAGCGCGCGCGTCGCCGCGGCGACGGCCAGCGGCGAGGGGCCGAGCGGATTTTCGTTCGAGGCGAGCTTGATGATGCCCGCGGGGTCGAGCCCGAGTTCGCGCGCGACCTGGTCGATCGGCTTGCCGGGCTCGTAGACCGGCTGCGTGAGAATCCCCTTGTTGGCCAGCTCTGCGTAAGTCATGCCGGAGCATCGCCGCTCCCGGCCGCGCCGTTCAAATCAAAACATGTCGCCGCTCCGTCTGCTGACCGTCGCTGTGCCGGTTGCCCTGGCCCTCCGCCTCGCCGGCGCCGAATCCGCCGCCCCGGCGCGACTCGAGCACGGCACGCTCGACGCCGGCGCCGTCTACGCGGTCGCCGCGCCGGATAAATGGAACGGCCGCCTGCTCCTCCTCGCCCACGGCCTGCGCGAGGCCGCCGAGCCGCTCCACGCCCACCTCTTCCCCGAGCGCGGCCTCACCCGCGCGCTGCTGGCCGACGGCTGGATTGTCGCGCTGACGAGCTACCGCCGCAACGGCGTCATTGTGCGCGATGCCATCGCTGACCTCGAAAACCTCCGCGCCCACGTTGCCCGCACGCACGGCCGTCCGCAGCGCACCTACCTGATGGGCGACTCGATGGGCGGCCTCATCGTCACGCGCATCGCCGAGCGCCACCCCGAGCACTACGACGGCGCCGTCGGCGTCGGCTCGGCGCTGCACATGTCCGAGACCGGCTCGTCGATGCTCAACCGCCAGCCGCAGCGGCCGCTGCTCTACCTGAGCAACCAGTCCGAACTCGCCGGCCCCCACCGCTACGCCGCGGCGGCGAAGGCCGCGCCCTTCGCACCCGTGCTCTGGATCGTCGCGCGCGACGGCCACGTGAACGTCAACTCCGGCGAACGCCTCGCCGCCCTCGCCGCGCTCGTGCGCTGGGTCGAGCACGGCGAACGCCCGCGCGACCGGCACAACGCCACGCTCCTCCCCGCACCCGGCCCGTCGCGCGCGCGGTTCGCGCCGGACGGCTCCGCCACGGGCACGATCACGTTCGTGCATCCGGTGCACCGGTCGTTCCTGCTCGATCTGCAACCGGCCGACTTCGCCCAGCTCGGCCTCAAGTCCGGCGACCGCTTCACGCTGCACCTCGGCGGTCGTTCGCACGAACTGCGCTACACGGAAGACCCGGAACACGCCGGCGGCGGCTCCGTCGCCGGACCGGAGCCCGAGGGTTTCACCGCCGCGATCCTGCGCGGCCACGCCGCGCGCGAATCGAATCCCGCCGTCGGCGACCCCGTGCGCATCGAGCCGCGAAAGCGACGTTGAGCCAACACGCCGCCTCGCAACGTGCGGCAGGGCGCGCACTCCGTGCGCGTCGCGACCGTGTTGCCACGATCGCATCCTCCCTTCACCCGCGCGCCATGCCGCGGCTGTCGACGCGCACCCACCGCATCCCGGCCGCCTCGGCGGCGCGGATGCCGGGCTCCGCGTCCTCGAACACCAGGCACGTCGGCGCGGGCACGCCCATCTTCGCCGCCGCGAGCAGGAACATGTCGGGCGCCGGCTTGCCGTGCACCACGTCCTCCGGCGTCACGACGATGGGAAAAAGGTCGGCCAGCCCCGTGCGCTCGAGCGTCGCGCGGACGATCGGCTTCGGACCGCCCGAGGCGACGCTGACCGGCGCGCGCCGCGCGACGTCGCGCGCGAAGTCCACGACCGCGGGAATGACGCGCAGCTCCTCCTCCAGCTCGAGAAAAATCTCCTCCTTCTCCACGAACACGCGCTGCGGATCGAGCGGGAGGCGGTAGTGCTCGCCGAGCAGCTCGGCCACGCGCCGCGTCGGCACGCCGCCGAGCGAGTAGAACAGGTCCTCGTCGAGGTCGCCGCGCAGGCCGGCGCGCTGCATGGCGATGTTCCACGCGCGGTAGTGCACCGGCATCGTGTCCACGAGCGTGCCGTCGCAATCGAAGATGTAGCCGGCGAAGGAGCCGTCCGGGATGTCGAGGCGCATGGGCGGGGAAATCAGCGCGACCCCGCGCCCGGGCGGGCCCCGGGGACGGCGGTGCGGACGGGCGCGGCGCTCAACGCCGGCCGCCGCGCGTGAGGCGGCTCTTCGGCTTCTCGGGCGCGACCTGCGGCATGCCGCCGCCGTCGAAGATCCCGGAGTAGGTGTAGTTGAAGCCCTCGACCTTCTTCCACTCGATGCTCTGGCCGATGAAGCGCTCGATGCTGCGCGCATCGCGCCAGGTCTCCTCGGTCACAAGCGTGAATGCGTCGCCGGTCTTCTGCGCGCGGCCGGTGCGGCCGATGCGGTGGACGTAATCCTCGGGATTCTCCGGGACGTCGAAGTTGATGACGTGCGACACGTCGGCGATGTCGAGGCCGCGGGCGACGAGGTCGGTGGCGACGAGCACCTCGTATTTGCCGGACTTGAAGCCCTTGAGCGCGTCCATGCGCTCCTGCTGGCTGCGGTCGGCGTGCATGACGGCGCAGGTGTGGCCGGCGTGCTTGAGGCGGTTGGCGACGTAGTCGGCGCCGCTCTTCGTGCGCGAGAAGATGATGACGGAGTGATACTGCGTGTCCTCGAGGAGGCGGAGGAGCAGGTCGAACTTCTGCGCCTGCACGACCGGGTAGAACGCGTGCGTGATCGTCTCGGCGGTGGAGCGCTCGCGGCTGACGGAGATCTTGAACGGATCGCGCAGCGCCCAGGCGGCGAGCTGCTCGATCTCGGGCGGCAGCGTGGCGGTGAAGAAGAGCGTCTGGCGGTCCTTCGGGACCTTGGCGACGATGCGCTTCACGTCGGGCAGGAAGCCCATGTCGAGCATGCGGTCGACCTCATCGAGCACGAGCACGTCGACATTATCCAGACGCACTTCGCCCTGCTCCATGTAGTCGAGGAGGCGGCCGGGCGTGGCGGCGAGGACGTCGACGCCGCGCGCGAGGTCCTCGCGCTGCTTGCCGTAACCGACGCCGCCATAGACGACGGTCACGCGGAGGTCGGTGAATTTGGAGAAATTCTTGAAGGCCTCCTCGACCTGCACGGCGAGTTCGCGCGTCGGCTCGAGGATGAGGCAGCGGAGCGGGCCGCGGCGGCCGAGCTTCTGGAGGATGGGGAGCGCGAAGGCGGCGGTCTTGCCGGTGCCGGTCTGGGCGGAGCCGATGACGTCCTTGCCGGCGAGCACCTGCGGGATGGCCTGCGCCTGGATGGGCGTCGGGTTCTCGTAACCCATCTGCTGGACAGCGTAGGCGAGGCGGTCGTTGAGGCCGAGGGCGGTGAACGGTGTGTCGAGTTTCGGCACCTCGGGCAACGGCTTGGCCGGCTCGTCGGCGCGCGGGGCGGCGGGCGCGTGGGCGCGCGGCTGGGAACGCGAGCGGTCGGAGCGTTCGTGCCGTTCGGAGCGTTCGGAGCGGCCGCCGCGTTCAGTGCGACCCCCGCGGTCGGGGCGCTCGGAGGAGCGCGGCCCGCGGGCGTCGCCGGAGGCGCCACCCTTGGCCGGGTGGGAGCCATGCGGCTTCTTGTCGGAGCGCGGGTGGGCGGATTTACCGGCCGGGCGATGGCCGGAGGCAGTCTTGGACGCGGGGGCCTTGTCGGCCGGCTTGAACGTCTGCTTGAGCTTGGAAATGAGCTTGCGGAGCATGAATCGGAAAAAGGGCTTATCGCGGCCCCTTCCGGCCATTGCAACCCCGCAGAATTCACTCCTCCGGCGGTGGTTCGCCGTTCTTGCGGGGCACGAACAGGCGGTCGGGAAGCTCGACGTTGTGCGTGACGGACTCGACGCGATTGATGATGCGCACGGCGGGATTGGTCACGATGTTGCGGAACGGCATGATGACGCCGTCCACGGCGCGGAAATCGGACATCTCCATGACCACCTGCATCATGCCGGTATTGCCCGCGGCGACGACGGATTCGACGCGCATCAGGTGGCCCGTCTCGGGATCGAAGTAGTGCACCCCACCCGACGCAGCGACGGCGGCAAACTCCACCGCGAGGAGCGTGCGGCCGTCGACGGTGCGCTCGCCGAGGTAGTTGTGCAGCGGGAATTGTTCCTGAATCTTGGCGAGGGTCTGCAGCGGTGCCATGCCGGCGATCTGGGCGAGTTCGAGACCCTGCAACTCGCGATAACCCTGCAACTCCGACCACGCCCAACCCGTCTGCCCGTCGAATCCCTGCGTGACCCGGCCCATGCCGGGCACGTCCTGCTCGATCAAGACGCGGTCCGGCGCACGCTGAGAGACAACCGACACGAAATTCATGCCGGCCGTGGCCACTTCCACCGCGGTCCGGGTGACGCGGGAGTTCACCTTCGCCTCGGCCTCAAGGCCGCCGGCGGCGGCGATGTAGCGGGCGAGCACCGCTTCCACCTGCCCCGCGTCGGCGACCAGACCCTCGGGCGGACTGAGCAGCGCCGGATCGATCCGCTGGGTGCGGTCGACGGCGGCGATCTCGGCATCCCACGCCCCGCCCGTGCCGCGGGCCGTGGTGCGGAACGGCTCGATCAGGCCGTCGACCTTGCGGAAATCGGAAAACTCGAGGACCAGATCGACGCCGTCCTCCTTGCGTTCGACGCGCACGAGCAAATGGGTGGTGGGGTTGAAAAACCATTTCTCCCGCTCGCCGGCCGCGGTCTCGAGCTCGAGCACCTCGAGCGTCTTGCCGTCTCGCGTCTCGTCGGGCAGGCGGCGGCGGATGGCAAAATGATTCTTCACCCGGAGCGGGAACTGCGGGTCGCCGGTGCGGCGCATCTCCTCCGCCTTTGCGCGCGGGAACAGGCCGCGGCCGTGGGCGTGCTGTTGCCAGGCGACCTGGCCATCGTAGGCGATCACATGCTCGCCGTTCGGCCAGTGCGTTGTGAGCCGGAACAGGCCGCCGGGCTGGATCTGCGCCGTGATGCGCATGATCATGCCGTTCGGGAAGAGGTAGCGGAGCGAATACTCCGAATCGCGCATGGCCTTCAGCCGCGCCTGGCCGCCGATCGCCTTCACCCAGCGGTCGAGCACGCGGTCGGCCTCGGCCGGCTTGGCGGCGGCGTGGTTCGCCGCGAACATCCCGAGCAGCGCCACGGCCAGCACCGTCGCGCGAATTCCCATCCGGATCGCATTAGTCATCAGTGGAGAGCAGTCACCGGCCCGTGACACCGCTGTTGGTGGAGGCGGCGACCGACGAACGCAACCATTCCTTGGCCCGCGCGAGCACGGGATCGCGGCCCGCGGCCAGGTCGGCGCGCGTGCGGCGAACCGATTCGTCGGGCTCGACCCCGGCGCCCTCCAGCGAGACGCCGCGCCCGACCTTCACGTCGGCGATGGCGTATTGAAACAGGTCGCCGCTCGGCAGCTGCTTGAACGCCGACGGCAGCGCCTGGCCCGCGCTGCGCTCGCCGAACACCCGCGCGCGACCGGCCGCCTGCAGGCCCGCCGCCATGATCTCCGCGGTCGACGCGGTGCCGCCGTCGACCAGCACCGCCAGCGGCCCGCGGAACGCGCCGGTCTGCGGGTAGGCCACGAACTGCAGCATTCCCTGCCGCAGCTGCATCGTGCCCAGCCAGGTCTGCCGTTCGCAGAGGTAGCCGCTGAGGCCCGCCGCCATGATGCTCAGCCCGCCGCCGTTGCCGCGCAGGTCGAGCACCAGCCCGCCCTCCGCCGGCAGAGCGAGGAAAAATTCCCGCAACGGCCGCATCACCTGCCGCGCATAGACGTTGAAGCGCGCGACGCCGATGCCGTCCGTCAGCTCCGTCTCCCATCGCAACGGCAGCGCGGGAAAATTGCCGACGGGCTCGGTCCATTCGCCCGGATGGTCCGCGGTCACGACCGCCACCGGCCGCGGCGGCTCCGGCGGCCGCTCGACGCTGAGCTCGACCGCGCTGCCCACCGGCGCCCGCAACTGACCCTGAACCCACTGCGCGATCATGCGCCCCGCCGTCGCCGGCGCCGCGCCGCCTTCGGCCAGCACGCGCGCGAGGCGCTCCACCTCATGCCCGGCCGCCGACCGCACCACCTCGCCGGGTGTGAGCCCGGCCTGCGCGGCCGGCCCGCCGGCATCGACCCGCAGGACCACGACGGCGTCCTCCACCCAGCCCACCTCCAGTCCCGCCGTGCCGACGCGCGAGCGCTCCTCAGGCGTGAACACCGTGGCCTCGCGCGGCAGGATGGCGAAATGCGACTTGCCCAGCTCGCCCAGCATTCGCTGCAGCAGGCCGCGCAACCCGGCCTTGTCCGTCGCCGCCGGGAGCTCCGCCGCGTAGCGCTCGCGCACCGCGGCCCAGTCGACGCCGCCGAACTGCGGGTCGAAATACGCCTCGTTCACCGTCTCCCACACGAGCGCGAACGTCGCCGCGCGCACCTCCGGCCACGGCGGTTCCGGCTCCGGGGTTTCCCCGGCCCGCGCGACGAGCGCGAGCAGCGCCGCGCCGCCGCAGAAAAATAAACGCCCCCAGGACATGCCCGCGAGGTTGCCCAACGCCGCCGGCGCTTGTCAACGGACGCCGGCGCGCGGTCTCAGAGCTTCGCCTTGATGCGCTCGAGGATGGCGAGCGACATCGCCTCGTCGCCGAAGACGCCGACGCGGATCGAGACGTGCGTGGTCTTGCTGCCGGCCTGCTTGAGGATGACCTCCACCTTCTTGTCGAGCGCGGTGCGCGCGACGACCGTCGCGTCGACGCTGCTCTTGCGCTCCGTGACGACGGCGAACTCGAGGCCGCGCACGGCCTCCTGCGTCGCGCGGTAGACGCGATCGAGGTCGCGATCGACGTTCGTCTCGAGCGCGCCGCGAATCCAGGCGACGCCGGCGCCCGCCGCACCGGCGGCCGCGACGGCGACGCAGCCGGAGGTCGCGACGGTGACACCGAGCAGCGCGGCGGCCAGCACGGTGCGGACGGAGAACCAGGGACGGACGGAACGGGCGGGTGTGTTCATGGGAGGGCGTGGGTGTTGGTCACGGAAGATGACAAACCCGCCGCCGAATTGCTCCCGCAAAAAAGCTTAAAACGGCGTCGCGCTGCCGCCGTTGCGGTTCACGACCTCCGCCAGCACCTTGCGCAACTGGTCGAGGCCGTAGGGTTTCGGCAGGATGCCGCAGAAACCGTGCTGGCGGTAGCTGCCGAGGACCGGGTCGCGCGAGTAGCCGCTGGAGACGATGGCGCGCACCTGGGGGTCGATCGCGATGAGTTTCTGCATCGCCTCGCGCCCGCCCATGCCGCCGGGCACGGTGAGGTCCATCACCACGACGTCGAAGGGCCGGCCGGCGTCGCGCGCCTGCACGTAGGCCTCGATCGCCGCCGCGCCGTCGGCCGCGCCGGTGAATTCCGCGCCGAGGCGCTGGATGAACACCTGCGCCATCTCGCGAATCGGCTCCTCGTCGTCCATGAACAGCACGCGCGCGCGCAACGGCGCCTCCGGCACCGGCTCCGCCGGCGTCGCGGCCTCGGTGTGCTGTGCCGCCGGGAGCCAGAGCGTGAACGTGGTGCCGCGGCCGAGCTGCGACTCCACCTCGATGTGCCCCTGGTGCTTGCGCAGGATGGAATACACCGTCGCGAGCCCGAGGCCGCTGCCCTGCTGCTTGGTGGTGAAATACGGGTCGAAGATCTTCGCCACGTGCTCGGGCGCGATGCCGGTGCCGTTGTCGGCCACGGTGATCTTCACGTAGTCGCCGGCCGGGAGGTTGCTCACGGCGCCGGCGGCGAGCTGGGCGTTGGCGGCGGCGATGCGGATGAGGCCGCCCTCGGGCATGGCCTGCACGGCGTTGATGACGAGGTTCTGCACCACCTGGCCGATCTGGCCCTTGTCGGCGTTGGCGGGCCAGAGCGAGGCGGGGGCGTCGACCTCGCAGCGCGACTTCGCGCCGTGCATGGCGAACTCGGCCGACTCGCGCAGCAAATCGGGCAGCGCGATGGCGGCGCGCACCGGCTCGCCGCCCTTGGCGAAGGTCAGCAGCTGCTGCGTGAGGTCGCGCGCGCGCAGCGTGGCGCGCTTGGCATCGTGCAGCATGCGGCGCACCGAGCTGTCATGGGCCGTGTCCATCTCGGCCAGGGTGACGTTGCCGAGCACGACGGTGAGGATGTTGTTGAAATCGTGGGCGATGCCGCCGGCGAGGATGCCGACCGCCTCGAGCTTCGAGGCGCGGAGCAGCTCGGCCTCGAGCCGGCGCCGCGCCGTGATGTCGGAGACGAAGCCCTCGTAGTAGAGCAGCCGGCCCTCCTCGTCGCGCACGGCGCGCGAGGTCTCGGACAGCCAGAGCGTGTGGCCGTGGCGGTCGATGATGCGCGACTCGAAGTTCTCCACCTTGCCGTGGCGGGTGATGAGCTCGACGAAACGCCGGTGCTCCTCCGCATCGGCGTAGGCGATGCCGCCGCGCTCGCGCTCGTTCCACTCCAGCATCTCAACGGGCGAGTCGAAGCCGTAGAGGCGGGCGAGCGCGGGGTTGACGGTGATGAAGCGGCCCTCGGGCGAGAGGCGGTAGACGCCGCCGACGGCGTTCTCGAAGAGCTCGCGGTAGCGGGCCTCGCTGTCCCGCAGCGCGCGCTCGGCGGCGAGCTTGGCCGTGATGTCGAAGGGCAGCGACAGCACGCACTCGCGGCCGTTGAGCGCGAGCGTGTGGGTGTAGACCTCGACGATGAGGATGGTGCCGTCCTTGCACCGGTGGCGCCAGAGGCCGGCGGAATACGAGCCCGGCTTGCCCGGCGGATTCCGCTGAAACTCCTCCATCGCCCGGCGCAGGCGGCCGGCCTCGTCGCCGGGCCGCAGATCGAGCACGGTCATGCGCGCGAACTCCTCGCGCGTGTAGCCGTAGCGCTGCACCGCGGCCTCGTTGACCATCACGATCCGCAGCGTCTCGACGTCGAAGATATACATCGGGTTCGGCGTCGTCTCGAAGAGGTTGCGGTAGCGCTCCTCGCTCTCCTCCAGCGCGCGCTCGGCGGCCTTGATCTCGGAAATGTCGGTGAACACCAGCCGCACCCGCCGGTAGTCGAACTGGCCGCCGACGCGCTCGACCGACCAGTTGACGAGCATGTGGATCTCCCGGCCGCCGTGGACCGGCTGGTAGACCTTGGCGAGCGCCAGCTGCGGCCGCTCGTCCCAGATCGCCTGCAGTTCCTCGACGAAGCCGGCCTTCGCCTGCGGCGTCATGATTTCCGGCAGGCGCCGATCCATCTCCTCGATGGACTTGAAGCCGGAGGCGAGCAGGGCGCGGCGGTTGGCCGTGACGACGCGCTTGAGCCGGAACAGCGCCTCGACGAGCTCGGGACGGACGGCGAGGTGGGCGCGCAGGTCGGTGACGCCGGAGGCGCGGAGCTCCGCCAGGCGCCGCGCGATGGCGTCGACGTCCTCCACCACGATCGGCGTGGGCGCGAGGTCGAAGACCTCGCGCTGGCGCTGCTCGGATTCGCGCAGCTCGCGCGTGCGCTGCTCGACGAGGCGCTTCAGGCGCCGGTTGGCGTAGAGTGCGGCGAGCGTGAGCAGCGCGGCGGCGCCGGCAAAAAATCCGATCCACCGGGCCCAGCCGGGGACGCGCGAGTCGTCCGGCTGCCAGATCCACCCCTCGGCGGCGCGCACGTCGGGCGCCCGGCCGAGGGCGACGACGACCTCGGCGAGCTTGCGCCAGCGCCCGGGGTTCATGTGGCCGACCGCCACCATCTCGGGATGGATCAGCCGGCGCGTCGCCGCGGCCTCGAAGGCGAGCCGCTCGCGCGTCAGCCGCGGATAGCGGGGCGCATGCGTGCGGTGGATCCACTCGATGAGCTCCTCCGGGTGATCGAGGGCGTATTCCCAGCCGCGGAGGATGGCGCGGCGCATCGCCTGCGCGCGCTCGGAGTTGGCCTTCACCTCGGCCTCGGTGGTGAAAAGCAGGTCGCCGTAGAAATCGACGCCGTAGTCGGCGGGCCGGATCAGCTTGTAGCGGAAACCCGCCTGCTCGACATCGTAGGGCGTGTCGGTGACGAAGATGAGGATCGCGTCGGCCTCGTCCTCGAGCAGCTCGTTGTGCTGGGGCAGGTCGGGCACGGCGCGAAATTGTCCCGGCTGGATGCCTTCGAGGTGGAACATCGCCGCCATCTCGATGTTGCGGGAGTTCGGATTCATCGCGATGCGCCGACCGACCAGGTCCAGCGGCGTGGCGATGTCGGATTCGCCGGAGACCATCAGCGCGAACGGCGAATGCTGGAAAATCGCCGCGAGGGCGACGATCGGCGCGCCGTTCAGGCGGTCGAGGAACGTGCTCGCCGCCCCGACCCCGTAGGTCGCGCGGCCCGCCAGGACTTCCTCCGCCGGCCGCATGCCGATCTCGGCCTCGCGGAGCCGCACGGTCAGGCCCTCCTCGGCGAAATAACCCTTCAGCTCGGCCGCGTAGAGCCCGGCGAACTGGAACTGGTGCGAATACGGCAGCTGGATGACGACAGGATCGTTCGACTCGGCGCGGGCCAGCACGGCCGGCACCAGCAGGACGAGCAGGACGATGAGGTTCCTCGATGCCATGAAACGTGCCGTCGGCGGGGTGATTGGTCGATGCCAAGCCCGCCGGCACGGCTTGTCCAGACGCAAAGCCGGCGCACCGCCGCGCAGAAAGCTCGCCGCGCCCGCGTCCGCGCGTTTGCCTCCGCCCATGCCGACCGAGATCCGCCCCGCCACCCGCGCCGACGTGCCGCTCATCCTCCAGTTCATCCGCGACCTCTCCGTCTACGAGAAGCTCGCGCACGAGGTCGTCGCCACCGAGGACAAACTCGCGCGCACGCTCTTCCCGGCCGACGGCGGCGCCCCCGCCGCCCACTGCGTGCTCGCCTTCGCCGACGGTGCGCCCGCGGGCTTCGCGATGTATTTCTTCAACTATTCCACCTTCCTCGCGCAGCCCGGGCTCTACCTCGAGGACCTGTTCGTGAAGCCCGAGCTGCGCGGCCGCGGCCTCGGCAAGGCGCTGCTCCTCCACCTCGCCAAGATGGCCAACGCCCGCGGCTGCGGCCGCATGGAGTGGTCCGTGCTCGACTGGAACCAGCCCGCCATCGACTTCTACCGCCGCCTCGGCGCCGCGCCGATGGACGAGTGGACCGTCTTCCGCCTCACCGGCGACGCGCTGCGGCGGTATGCGTGATTGGATTTTCGATTTTGGATTGCGGATTTTCGATTGCCGCTAGGCGCCGGTCATTCCGCCGGCGGCGCAACGAGGACAATTCTCCACCGGCACAGCGGATTATTGATTCGTGTCGCCGCGGCCCGAATCGAAAATCTGAAATCCAAAAATCGAAAATCCGATGCAGCTCTTCTGGATCGACGCCTTCGCCTCGCAACCCTTCACCGGCAACCCGGCCGGCGTCGTGCCGCTCGATGCCTGGCCGGCCGACGCGCTGATGCAGCGCATCGCGTTCGAGAACGGCCTCGCCGAGACGGCGTTCTTCGTGCGCACCGGCGCCGATCGCTTCGCGCTCCGCTGGTTCACGCCCACGGTCGAGGTCGATCTCTGCGGCCACGCCACGCTGGCGAGCGCCTTCGTCGTGTTCCACGAGCTCGGCCAGGCCGGCGACCGCATCACCTTCGATTCGCGCAGCGGACCGCTCGTGGTCACCCGGCACAGCGACGGCTTCCTCGAACTCGATTTTCCCGCCACCCCGCCGCGCGCGGAAGACGACGCCGCCCTGCGTGCCACGGTCTCCGCGGCCATCGGCGGGGCGTCCGTCACCTGGCTGGGCCGCTCGCCCTTCGACCTGCTCGCCGTGCTGCCCGACGCCGCGGCCGTGCGCGCCGTGGCGCCCGACCTGCCGCGCATCGCCGCCCTCGGCGGCCGCGGCCTCATCGTCACGGCGGCCGGCGGCGACGGCACGGATTTCGTCTCGCGCTTCTTCGCCCCGCAGGCCGGCGTGCCCGAGGACCCGGTCACGGGCTCGGCGCATTGCGCGCTGACGCCCTACTGGGCGGCGCGGCTGGGAAAAACGACGTTGCGCGCCCGGCAGGTTTCCCCGCGCGGCGGCGACCTCCTCTGCACCCTGGCGGGCGAGCGCGTGAAGCTCGCCGGCCGCGCCGTGCCCTACCTGCGCGGCGAACTCGCGCTTTGAACCGCATCCCGCCGGCAACCGGCCAAGCCCCTCATCCGTAATCTAGGCGCATGCAACGCCTCCGCCTCCTCCTTGCCCTGCCCTTCCTGGCCGCCGCGGCCGCCGCCCAGCCCCCGGGCGCGGCGCCACGCGACGAGTTCGCCGTGGACCTGTCCTACTCCTCGCGCGAAGCGCTCGCCATCGGCGGCATCGGCCGCGGCGAGGCGGCGATCACGCACTTCGGCGCGAGCTACACCGCCCGCCACGTGCTGAATCCGCAGACCGTCCTTTCCTACGGCCTCGCCTACCGCACCCACCAGATCGACGCCGACGCCGGCCTGCCGCTGCCCGAGTCGCTCAACGAGCTCTCGCTCACGCTCGGTGTCCGCCACGTCCTCTCCGCGCAGTGGAGCCTCCTCGCGTCGCTGCGCCCCGGGTTCTACGGCGACTTCGAGGAAATCGATGGCGACAGCCTCAACGCCCCGCTCCTCGTCCTGGCCAACTACGCCGCCAGTCCGGACCTGGTGTGGAGCTTCGGCCTCAACGCCAATCCCTTCTCCGACAATCCCGTGCTGCCCGTCCTCGGCGTGCGCTGGGCCTTCGCCGAGGGCTGGCGGTTCAACCTCGCCTTCCCGCAGAGCGGCTTCGCCTGGTCGCCACAGGAAAACCTCACGCTGCGCGCCGGTGTCTCGTTCCAGGGAGGCAGCTTCCGCATCACCGACAACCTCGGCGTCCCCGCCGTCGGCGTCGCCCGGCTCGCCAACACCTACGTCGACTACCGCGAGGTGCGCGCCGGTCTCGGCCTCGACTGGAACCTCACGCCTGCCGCGTCGCTCACGCTCGACGTCGGCGCCGTGACGGACCGGAAATTCGATTTCATCGACCGCGACTTCCGTCTCGACGGCGGCTCCGGCTTCTACGGCGCGCTAGCGCTCCAGGCCTCGTTCTGAGCCCCGGAAGCAGCCTCCTTAGCCGAACGGCTAGGACGACCTTTCCGTCCCCCTTTCCGCGCCGCCGACTCCGGTCCGGCGCGGACCCGCTCACGGCGGTTCCCCTCTGGGAGCCGCCGTTTTCGTTGAATGGAATTCAAGTCCGACCTGAGAAATTGTCATGGTCACAGAATCGATTCTTACAAACTGTGCCGGTGACAATCGGTTTGGGCTGGGGCTACTGAACGGGCGCCGCTTCCGCTACAGTCTCGCGCCTCGTCCACGCCCATGATCCAGACCGTCACTACCCCCAAGCCGCTTTCGCCCGCGAAAGCCGCCGCCCGGCCCCTCTACGCCGAGCTCGCCGATTCCCTCCAGACCCTCATCGAGCACGGCACGCTCCGTCCCGGCCACCGGGTGCCGTCGGTCCGCGTCATGTCGCGCCAGCGCGATGTCTCCATCGCCACGGTGCTGCAGGCCTACACTGTCCTGGAAAACCGCGGCTATCTCGAGGCGCGCCCGCAGTCCGGTTACTACGTCCGCCCGCGCACGCTGACCGCCGCCCCGGAACCGCGCATGGCCAAGCCCATGGTCAAGCCGGCCTTCGTCGGCGTGAACGACCTCACCGCCGAGGTCATGGAAGTTGCGCTCAACAGCGACTACGTCCCCTTCGGCTCCGCCTGCCCGCACCACTCGCTCTTTCCGACCAAGAAGCTCGCGCGCATGCTCGGCTCCGTCGCCCGCCGCGATCCCACCCTCATCGGCCGCGCCGGCATGAACTGGGGCTACGAGCCGCTCACCCGCGAGATCGCCCGCCGCTACCTCCAGGCCGGCGTGCCGATCAACCACGACGAACTCGTCGTCACCGACGGCGCCACCGAGGCGCTGAACCTCTGCCTCCGCGCCGTCACCAAGCCCGGCGACACCGTCGCGATCGAGACGCCCGCCTACTTCGGTTTCCTCGAGATCATCTCCTCGCTCAACCTCCGCGCCCTCGAGATCCCCACCTGCTCGCGCCAGGGCATGTGCTTCGACGCGCTGAAGGAGGCGCTCGACCAGAACGACGTGAAGGTCGTCATGCTCATGCCGAACTTCCACAACCCGCTCGGCTCGCTCATGCCCGACGAGAAGAAGCAGCGCCTCTACGAACTCCTCGCCGAGCGCGACCTGCCGATCATCGAGGACGACTGCTACGGCGACACGCATTTCGGCGACGTCCGCCCCAAGCCGCTCAAGGCCTGGGACCGCGACGGCCGCGTCATGCTCTGCTCCTCCTTCGGCAAGACCCTCGCGCCCGGCTTCCATGTCGGCTGGACCGCGCCGGGCCGCTACCTCGAGGCGATCCGCCGCCTGAAGTTCATCAACACGATGGGCACGCCGCGCATCCTCCAGAAGACCATCGCCGAATTCCTCCGCGACGGCGGCTACGACCACCACCTCCGCTCCCTCCGCCGCGCCTACGCGCAGCACCTGCACCAGTTCCTCCAGGGCATGCAGCGCCACTTCCCCGAGGGCACGCGCTACAGCCGGCCGCAGGGCGGCAACTTCATCTGGGTCGAATTCCCGCTCAAGATCGACACGCTCCGCCTGCGGCGCGACGCGCTGAAGCACAAGATCAACATCGCCCCCGGCTCGCTCTTCTCCGTCAAGGACCGCTACCGCCACTGCCTGCGCATGAGCTGCAGCCTGCCGTGGTCCGACGAGATCGACGCCGCGCTCAAGACGCTCGGCGACCTCGCGAAACAGCAGCTCTGAATCCGTCCGCCCGGTCTCTGTCCGGACAAAACGCGCCTTGGTCGCAAAGAGATTTCCGTGCCCGATTTTCGCCGTCGCGCTCGGGCCGGACTGCAAGCCATCCCACCCCCCATCACTTCCGCTCTCACGCCCGCCCATGCGCCGCCGCACCGCCATCCTGCTTTATGACGACGTCGAGGTCCTCGACTTCGCCGGTCCCTTCGAGGTGTTCTCCGTCACCGACGAGATTGCCCAGCACACGCGGTTCGAGGTCTACACCGTCGCTGAGAAACCCGGCACCGTCGTCGCCCGCAACGGCCTGAAGGTCGTCCCCGACCACACGCTCGCCAGCGCCCCCGCCGCCGATGTGCTTATCCTCCCCGGCGGCTACGGCGCGCGCGCGTTGCTCGCCAACGACGCCGTGCTCGACTGGGTCCGCCGCCAGGCTGCCGGCGCCGAGGTCGTCGTCTCCGTCTGCACCGGCGCCCGCCTGCTCGCACATCTCGGCCTGCTCGACGGACTCGATGTCACCACGCACACCGACAACCTCGACGAGATCGCCCGTCTCGCCCCCGCCGCCCGCGTGCACGGTGACCGGCGTTTCCACGACAACGGCAAGATCCTCACCGCCGCCGGCATCTCCGCCGGCATCGACGTGTCGCTCCACCTCGTCGCGCGTTTGCACGGCGCAGACACCGCCGCCGCCACCGCGACCTACATGGAATACCACTGGCGCAACGACTCCGGCGCGGCCCGCTGATCCAACCGCCCACGCCCTCTTTTCACTGTTCTCCGCATGTCCGCCGCTTCCCCCCTCGCCACCCGCAGCCAGTTGATCGCCGCCTTCGCCGCGATCTACATCGTCTGGGGCTCCACCTACCTCGCGATCGCCATCGCCGTCGAGACGCTGCCGCCGTTCCTCATGGCCGCGGCGCGTTTCGCCGTCGCGGGCGCCATGCTCTACGCGTTCCTCTGGCTCACCAAGCGCATCCGCCCGACGGCGAAGCAGTGGCGCGACAACGCCATCGTCGGCGGCTTCCTCATGCTCGGCGGCAACGGCCTCGTCTGCTGGGCCGAGCAATACGTGCCCTCCGGCATCGCCACGCTCATCATCTCCTTCGGTCCGGTCGTCGTCGTGCTGCTCGACTGGGCCGTGCACGCCGCCGATCCCACCGGCCGCCGCGGCAGCCGGCCCAATCTCCCGACTTGGATCGGCCTCGCGCTCGGCTTCGTCGGGCTCGTGCTGCTCGTCGGCCCCGACGTCGCCAACGGCACCGGCGGCCTCACGCTGCTCACCGTCGGCGCGCTGGTCGCCGCGTGCGTCCTGTGGAGCGCTGGTTCGCTCTACGGCCGTTATGCTTCAGCGCCCGCGGAGCCGTTCACCGCGTCGGCGATCCAGATGCTCACCGGCAGCGGCTGGCTCTTCGCCGCCAGCCTGCTCGCCGGGGAACCCAGCACGCTCACCGCCGAAGCCTTCACTGCGCGCTCGGTCGGCGCCTGGGTTTATCTCACGCTCGTCGGCTCGCTCGTCGGCTTCACGGCCTTCGTGTGGCTGATGAAGCACAGCACGCCCGCGCGCGTCTACACCTACACCTACGTGAATCCGATCGTCGCCGTGTTCCTCGGCTGGCTGATCCTCGACGAGACGGTGAGCCCGCGTATCTTCACCGCCGCCGCCGTCATCATCGCCGGCGTGGCGATCATCACCTTCGCCAAGACCCGCCTCCCGTCCGCCCCCGCGGCCCCGGTCCCGACCCCCGCCCCCGCCGCGACCAAGTAGAGCCGGCTTCAGCCGGCCACACGAAACCCCCGCCCGCCCGTTTTGTAACGTAATACGTTACAAGTATCGAGGGACGCATTCGCGGCGGACCACCTGCGCCAGCGTGACGTGCGATGTTCGATGCGTGATGCGGCCGTGGTTTTCAGGCGCGAATTTTTCCGGCCGGCTGAAGCCGGCCCTGCTTCACTTTGCGGGTTCGGGTGACGCAGCGACCGCATTTGCCGCGGCGGACTCGCGGGCGAGGCGACGCTCCCAATACCACGTGTAGAACACGGGCACGGAGAAGAGCGACACGATGTCGAAGATCATGCCGCCGACCACCGGGAGCACCATCGGCACCATCAGCTCCGAACCGCGCCCGGTCGACCAGAGCACGGGAATGAGCGAGAGCAGCGCGGTGGCGTTGGTCATGATCGCGGGCCGGCGGCGGCGCAGGCCGGCGAGGAACACGCGCCGGTTCACCTCGGCGAGCGTGCCGGGATGGGTCTTGAACTGGTCGTGAATGTAGGTGCCGAGCAAAATGCCGTCGTTGAACATCACGCCGAGGAGCACGAGGAAGCCGACGATCACCGCCGTCGTCATCTCCACGTCCCACAGCCAGACGAAGAGGAATCCGCCGGCCGTCGTCACCACGGCGTTGGCGAGGATGATGATCGCCGTGATCAGCCAGGAGCGCGTGCCGATGTAGATGAGCACGACCATCACCGCCATCGACACGCCGATGATCCAGCGCAGGGTCTCGTCGGCCTTGATCTTCTGCTCGTAGCGGCCGACCCAGCGGTAGGTCGCGCCGGCGGGCAGGGTCAGGCGGCCGTCGGCGAGGGCCGCGCGCAGGCGCGCGTCGGCGTCGCGCACGACCTCGACTTCGCCGCGGCCGAGCACGTTGAGCATGACGTATTGCGTGCGCTTGCCGCCCTCGGACCGGATCGCCATCGGGCCGATCGTGTAGGTGAGCGCGACCTCACTCGGACGCGTCCCGGCGAGCCGCATGACGCCGGCGTCGACGGCGCGGCGGATCGCGGCGGGGAGCTCGTCACCCGCGGCGACGGTCAGCTCCACCCGGCGCGGCGCGAGCACGGTCAGGTTGCGCTGGTGCGCGAGCGGGAGCCGGCCGAGCAATTCCGCGGCATCGGGTGCGTCGGGGCCGAGCTCGAGCACGTGCACGGTCGGACGCGCCAGGAGATTGGTCAGCGGCACGGCGCCATGCTCGCCGGCTGCCGCCGGCACCTGGAGCTGGAGCAACTCGTCGGGATCGTCGCGCCGTTCGCGGGCGTAGCGGATGCGCACCGGGTAGCGCAACGCGCCCTCGACGCTGGAGGTGATCGCCATGCCGCCGAAGGCCGTCTCAACGGCGCGCATGACCTGCTCGTTGGTCAGGCCGAAGCGCGCCACCTTCGCCGGATCGAGGCGGATCTCGGCGTAGGGCTTGCCGCCCTCGCGCTGCATCTGCACGTCGACCGCACCGGGCGTGGGCTGGATGATCTTTTCCGCCGCCTCGGCGAAGCGCTCCAGTTCCGCGCTGTCGTCGCCGAGCACCTGCAGCGCGATGAGGCTGCGGATGCCGGTGGAAAGCATCACGACGCGCGTCTCGATCGGCTGGAGCCAGCTCGGCGCCACGCCGGGGATGTCGCTGATGGCGGCGAGCGCGGCGCGCACCTCGGCGAGCGTGCGCGGACGCTTCTCGGTGGTGCCGTCCTCGCGCGTCACCTCGTGCACGGGCCACTCGGCGTAGGGTTTGAGCAGCACAACGGTCTCGATCATGCCGAGCGGCGCGGGATCGAGCGCCGTCTCGGCCCGGCCGAGCTTGCCCATGACGTTCGCCACCTCGGGCACGGATTCGATGAGGCGGTTCTGCATCATCATCACGCGCTGCGTCTCGCCGAGCCCGCCCGTGGCGGGGATCGACGGCATGAAAAGGAGGCTGCCTTCGTCGAGCGGCGGCAGGAAACTCGACCCGACGCCCGGGAACGCGCGCGTCATCGCCTGGTCGAGCGTCGTGCGCGAGAGGTCGGCACCCGCGAGGTCGAACACCTTGCGCAACGGCCAGCTCAGCGTCGGCCAGCCCGCGCCGAGCAGATAGCCGCCGAGCGCCATGGTCGCGATCGTCGCGGTGAACGCGACCTTGTGCCGCTGGATGCGCGCGTAGGCCCACTCGTAGGCCACGTGGATCGCGTGGCTCATCGGGTTCTCCTCGTAATTGACCAGCTTCTCGCGGCCGAGACGCCACACTGCGGAGCCGACGAGCGCGGCGAAGAGCGGCGCAAACAGCCAGCCCGGCACCGTGAGCGACCAGCGGCCGTATTCGAGCGGCAGCGTCCAGCCGTCGCGGATGAACCACCCGAACGCCACGCCGGCCGCGATGCCGGTGAGGGCGACGAGCAGCGGCTTCCGCACATGCCACGGCGGCAGCAGCAGGCGGCAGAGCGTCGGCACGAGCAGCGTGCCGAAGAGCACCGCGCCGCTGATTGCGAGCGACTTCGTCAGCGCCAGCGGCTCGAACAGGCGGCCGGCCTGGTCCGTGAGCGCGAAGATGGGCAGGAATCCGATGACCGTCGTCGCCGCCGACGTGAGCAGCGGCCGCGCGACTTCCTCCGCGGCGCGCACGACCGTGGCGGTGATCTCCTCATTGAACGGCGAGGTCGGCATCGCCCGGCCCTCGCGTTTGCATTTCTCCTGCAGGTCGACGAGGTGCTGCGTGATGTTTTCGGTCATGATGATGCCGAAATCCACCATCACGCCGATGGCGATCGCGATGCCGGCGAGGCTCATGATGTTCGCGCCGACGCCGAACCCATGCATGACGAGAAACGTGAACAGCATCCCGAGCGGCAGGCTGATGGCGACCGCGAGGCTGGCGCGCACGTGGAGCAGGAACGAGACGACCACGATGACGGTCGTGATCACCGCCTCCTGCAGCGTGTTGGTCACCGTCTCGGTCGTTTCGCGGATGAGCTGCGAACGGTCGTAGAACGCCACCGCCGCCAGCTGCTCGCGCTCGAGCGCCGGCTGCAGGTCGAGGAGGCGGCGCTTCAGGGCGTCGATCACCGTTTTCGGGTCCTCCTGCACGCGCATGCCGATGATGGCGCCGACGTGCTCCTGGTAACCGTCGGCGAGCAGACCCTGGCGGAACTGGCCGCCGAGCTGCACGGTGGCGATGTCGCCGAGGCGCAGGCCCGCCCCCTTCACGCGGTCGCCGCGGATGATCACGTTCTCCACGTCCTTGACCGAGCGGATGAAGCCGACGCCGCGGATCATGGTCTCGACCCCCGACTGCTCGACGCTCATGGCGCCGGCATCGCGCCCGGCGTTCTGCACGGCCATCATGAGCATGTCGAGGGTCACGCCCTGCTCCTCGAGCCGGAGCGGATCGACCTCGATCTGGTATTCGCGCACGACGCCGCCGGCGGGCGCCACCTCGGACACGCCGGGCACGGCGCGCAGGGCGGGCACGACGATCTGGTCGAGGAAATAGCGTTTCTGCTCCACGCTGCGCGGTCCCTGCAGCGTGAACGCGTAGACCTGCCCCATCGCGGTCGCGTCGGGCCCGAGGCGCGGCTTCACGCCGGCGGGCAGCAGGCCCTGCACCTGCGCGAGGCGCTCGAGCACGCGCGTGCGGCTTTCGTAGAGGTCGCGGTTCTCCGCAAAGATGACGTAGAGGTAACTCGCCCCGTAGAGCGACATGCCGCGCACGGTCTCGACGCCGGGCAGTCCCTGCAGCTCGCGCGCGAGCCGTGAGGTGACCTGCTGGTCCATGTCCTGCGGGCTCTGCCCCGGCCACTCGGCCCAGACGATGACCTGGTTGTCGCTCAGGTCGGGGATGGCGTCGACCGGCACGTGGCGCCAGCCCCAGACGCCGGCGGCGGCGAGGCCGAGCGCGACGGCGAGGGTGAGGAAGGTGTTGCGGATGACGAAGGAAAGCATGGGAAGAAACTAGCGATCGAAGGCGCGTGCGATGGAGGGCCGAGCTCCCGCGAGGCCGAATGCAGCGAGCGCGACATCATGTTCACGGCCTCGCGGGAGCTCGGCCCTCCACGGTGTTGCGAAATCGTCGCGCATCTTAGTGCGAATGTCCGTCCGCCGCGGGCGCCAGCGCACCCTGCGGGAACAACAGGCTCGGGGTGCCGGCGAGCTGCGCCTGGCTGTCGATCAGGAACGCGCCCTGCGCGGCCACCTCGTCGCCGGGCTGCAGGCCGGCGCGGACGACGTAGACGTCGTTGCCGTGCGCGTCCTCGAGGCGCGGCCCGAGGGCGAGCGGCGCGAGCTCGAAGCGCACGCGGCCGTCGGCGCTGCGTTCGGCGACGCGCCACGCGACGTTGCGCACGCCGGTGGAGAGCACCGCGGTCTTCGGAATGAGCGCGAAACGGCCCCACGAACCCGGGTTCGCCGGATCGGCGGGCCGCAGGTTCTGGTCGAGGACACCCTGGATGCGCGCCGTGACGAGCGAGCCGGGCTGGATGTAGGCGCTGGCGTCACTGAGATAAATGCGGACCTCGCGCGAACGGATCTCCGGGCTGATCTCGCGGCCGAGGCGGTCGATCTTCGCCTCGACCTGCGGCAGCTCGCCGCGGTCGTCCGTCGCGATCAGGACGCGCTGGCCTTCGCGGAGAAAATTGGCGGGCAACTCCGGCACGTGCACGACGACGGTGAGGCGGTCGGGGTCGACGATGGTGAGGAGCGGCGTGTCGGCCATGACCTCCTTGCCGAGCTCGAGCATCGAGTTCACCTGCTCGAACTCGCGCATCATCACCTGACCCTTCACCGGGGAGCGGATCGTGATGGTGTCGGTCGGCGGCTCGCCCGCGAGGACGGCGTCGGCGACTTCGGCGAGATTCCAACGGACAAAGCGCTGCCGGATCGCGTCGACGGCGAGTTGATCGCCCAGCTGGCGGGCGGCGAGCAGTTCGCCTTGGGCGGCGAAGGCCTCGGGGCTGTAGAGATCGACGATGGGCGCGCCCTCGCCGACGACTTCGCAGCAGCCCCAGGTCGCCATGTGGCGTTTCACGATGCGGCCGGGGACGCGCGGAATGACGACGGCGGTGAAGCGGTTGTCGTAATCGGCCGTGCCGTAGGCGCGCACGGTGACAGTGGCGGGGCCGGCGGCGATGGTCGCGAGTTGCACCCCCATGCGGCGCTGCTGCTCGCGCGTGAGTTCGCCGGCGGTGACCTTGGTCATGTCCATGCCGCACACGGGGCACGGGCCGGGTTTCTTGCCGATGAAGTCCATCATCGGGCACGCGTAGCGCTCGCCGGTGGCGCCGGCTTCGTCATGCGCGGCCTCGACGTGGAACAGCGTGTGCGCCGGCAGCAGTGCGACAACGCCGGCGCCGAGCAACAGGCCGGCGAGGGCGACAACGGGAGCGGGAGGCAGGCGCATGGCGGTCAGCGTTTGACGACTTCGTTCTTGAGATACATCGGGCCCCAGCGATCGGGGTCCTTGGCGAACCTCGGCGGGCACATCCGGCAGCCGAAGCCGATGGTCTTGCCCTGGTAGGTCGCGGTCGGGAGCTTCGGGTCGACGTCCATGCCGCAGATGGCGCAGACGGTGTTGACCGGCTTGGCGTCGGCGGACGCGGCGGCGGTGCTCGCGGCGGCGGCGGAGGCCGCGGGCGCGGCGGAAGCCACCGGCGCGGGCGTGGCCGCGGTGTCGCGCGGTGCGAGGGTGTTGGTCACCATCGGCGCGTAATCGCCGCCGCCGACGGCGTTGGCCTCACGGTGGGCGTGCGGCGCGAAGAGAGCGGCGCGCGCCACGAGGGCGATGAGCGCGCCGACGGCGAAGGTGCCGAGGAAGATGAAGAGGCTGCGGGTCATGGTGAAGAGGAGACGGAGGGGAACGGAAAATCTTTCAACGGGCGGGCGGCGGGAAGCGCGCGGCGGAGACGTAGCGCCAGAGTTCGGCCCGCGCGGTGCGCTCGGCCTGCTCGGCGGCGATGACCTGGATCTCGGCCTCGGTCGCCTTTTCGAGGAGCTCGACCGTCATGAGCACGGTGGATTCGCCCGGACTGCCGGCGCTGGCCGCACGGAGGAAGGCGTCGAGCTCGGCCTCCAGGCGCGCGAGCGTCTCGTGGCTGACGCGGCGCGAGGATTCCGCGAGGCGCGCGGCGCGCTCGGCCCGGGTGACGGCGGAGCGGATGCGGTAGGTGGCGGAAGTGGCCTCGGCCTGGGCGGCGGCGCGTTCGGCGGAGGCGGCCTCGAGCTCGGCGCGCGAGGCGCGGCGGCTGCGCCAGGGAAAATCGGACATGAGCGCGACGCCGACGGTGTTTTCATTGCCCATGCTGTTGCGCTCGCGCTCGTAGCGCAGACCGACGGCGGTCATCGGCCGCGCGGCGGCCTTGGCCATGCCGGCCATGGCGTCGGCCTCGGCGGTGCGGGCGGAGGCGGCCAGCAAGGCGGGCGCCGCGACGGGATCGATGTCGGCGGGCAAGGGGGCGACGAAGGCCGGCAAGGCTTGATCCGGACTCAGGCCGAGCCGCCCGCGGGCCTCGGCCGCGGCGTCGTCGGCCATGCGCTGATCGTTTTCGAGCATCAGGCGCATCGCCGCGAGGCGGGTTTGGACGGTGAGGCGGTCGGCCAGCCGCACGCCGCCCATGCCACCAGTGGACGTGGCAAGGCGCGTGTCGAGGCTGCGCAGCACGGCGTCGAGGCGGTCGACCTGGCGGCGGACACAGGCGAGGCGCGCCGTGGCACCTTCGGCCTCGGCGAGCGCCATCGCGGTCTCGGCGGCGAGTTCGCCGGCCATCAATGCATAATCCGCCTCGGCCATCGCCACCGCGGCGCGGGCGCGCTCGCGCTGGGCGGAGAGTTCGCCGCGACGCGGCAGCGGCTGGCGCACGCTGACTTCATACATGTCGCTGCGCTCGCCCATCGCACCGTTCATCCGCGACACCATGCCCTCGACCTCGGGATCGGGCAGCAGGCCGGCGGCGCCGGTGCGCTGTTGCGCCGCGTCGATGCGCCGCGCCGCCGCCTGCAGGGCCGGCGCGCCGGACACGACGCGGAGAAATTCCTCGGCGGCGTCAGGCGACGTCGCCGCCTCGGCGCGGCGCGACGGGACGGACGACGAGACGACCAGCAGGGCGATCAGGAGCGGACGCGGCGACATGGCGGTGAGGGTTCGGCAGAGAGAGGCGGGCAGGCGGCGCACCGGGCCGGTGCGCCCTACCTTGAAGGATGTCCGCTCAGTGTTTGTGCGCGGAGTCCGACTTGTCGGCCTTGCCGGCCTTCTTCTTCGCGGCGGCGTCGATCTTGGCGAGATGCTCGGCGGGGTTCTCCATGAAAGTGTCGATGCAACCGTCGCAGCAGAACTTCACGAGACGGTCGGCCTGGCCTTCGGCGCGGTAGATCCACTCGGTGGCGTCGCCCATGCTGCCCAGCTTTTCGCCGGAGCCGACGCAGACATCGAGCGGGTAGTTCTTGCTGGCCTCGGCCGCCCAGGCGGCCTCCTGGTCGGTGATCTTGACCAGCTCGCCCTGCGGGGCGGCGGCAGAGGAGGAAACGAACGCCACGAGGGCGGCAAGGAGAGCGAGGATTTTGGGCATTTTCATGATGGTGCGGGTAATATGCCGCCGGAGACGGATTCCCTTGGAAAATCTTACAGGGAAAATCACCCGGGCGGCGTATCATCCGGCCATGACCACCGACCCGGCCGCCCTTGTCGCCGCCCTGAACGCCCAGCGCGGGGCCTTCAAGGCCTTCCTCGCCGCCCGCGTCGGCAGCGAGGCCGAGGCGGAGGACATCCTGCAAAACGGCCTCGTCAAAGCCCTGCAGCGCGCCGGCGAGCTCCGCGACGACGACAAGCTCACCGCGTGGTTCTACCAATTGCTCCGCCACGCCGTCACCGACCACTACCGCACCAAGGGCGCGGCCCGCCGGCGCGACGACGCGCTCGGCACGCTCGTGACGGCCCTCGAGCAGGACGTGGCGACCGCCCGGGCCTTCGAGGCGAAACTTTGCACCTGCCTCGGCGGCGTCGTGGACACGCTGAAGCCGCCACACGCCGAACTCCTCCGCCGCGTCGACCTCAACGGCGAAGCCGTGCAGGACGCCGCCCGCGCCCTCGGCCTGACGCCGAACAACGCCAGCGTCACGCTGCACCGCGCCCGCAAGGAACTGAAGACGCGCCTCGAAGCCTTCTGCGGCGACTGCGCCGACGGCGCCTGCCTCGACTGCGATTGCCACGAGTAGGGCCGGCTTCAGCCGGCCAGAGAGAGCGTCGCACGCAAAAGAGTGCGCGCAGGATAGAATGTAGGGCGGGGTCTCCCGACCCCGCCTTCGTTCGTGGGCGGCATCACGCTCGCGGCGGGGTCGGGAGACCCCGCCCTACAAAAATCCCCAATCGCGGCTGGCCCCGTAAGATTCCGCCGCGGCGTGCGTCTGCGGGATGAAACCGCTTCATCCCATGCCGAAAACCGCCCGCCGTTCCCGTCCTCCCGCCGCTCCCTGCGGCTGCCGCCGCTGCACCTGCGCGGCGGCGCCCGCGTGCCGCTGCCACGTCTTCAACGCCCTCATCGCGCTCGCGCTGTGGGATCTTCGCCGCGACCTGCGCGGCCGCGCGTCATGAACACGGCCCACTTCGAACTCGACCTGCTCGAACGGCGCCGCCTCCGCCAATGGCACCGGCTGGCCCGGCCGCTGGACCCGCTGCCGCCGGAGATCGAGCCCGACCACGCCAACGACGCGCCCGGTCGTTTCGCCCCCGGCTACGCGACCGACCACCCGCTCCTCCGCGCCGCGCTGCCCGTCGCGCTGGCCATCCTCCTTTTTCTCCTCAACGATCCCCCGCGTTTGGATGCCAGCACTCCGCGCGGGCCGGCCCCTTCCGAATCCGTTTCGCCATGAATCACTCCTCCCCTTCCTGCCACGCGCCCGCGCCCGCCGCCACGGGCGGCCATTCCGGTCACGGCCATCACCACGGCGCCGCCGGCGGCGGCCCCGAACCCGCACCGGGCGAGCCCGTCTACATGGGCCTGCCGCACGAACGCTACCTGCGCCCGAAATTCTACGTCGCCGCCGCGCTCACGCTCCCGGTTCTGGTGCTCTCGATGGGCGAGATGATCTGGCCGCATCTCATTCACCAGGTCACGCCGCGCATGTCCGGCTGGCTGCAGCTGCTGCTGACGACGCCGGTGTTCTTCTGGAGCGGCGCGCCGTTCCTGCGCCGCTGGTGGAAATCGCTCCGCGAGCGGGACCCCAACATGTTCACGCTCACCGTCACCGGCACGGGCGCGGCGTATTTCTACAGCGCCGCCGCCGTCTTCCTCGCCCCGCTCTTCCCCGCCGCCTACCAGACCCAGCACGGCGTGCCGCTCTATTTCGAAGCCACAGCCTTCATCACGACCATCGTGCTGCTCGGCCAGATCCTCGAGCAGCGCGCCCACGCCCGCACCGATGCCGCCATCCGCGCGCTGATGCAGCTCGCCCCAAAAATCGCCCACCGCGTCAACCCCGACGGCACCGAGACCGACGTGCCGGTCGACACCGTGCAACCGGGCGACCTGCTCCGCGTCCGCCCGGGCGAAAACCTGCCCGTCGACGGCGTGCTCACCAGCGGCGCCGCCGAGATCGACGAATCCATGCTCACCGGCGAGCCGCTGCCCGTCACGCGGCAGCCCGGCGACAAGGTCAGCGCCGGCACGCTCAACACCACCGGTTCCTTCGTCTATCGCGCCGAGCGCGTCGGCGCCGACACGATGCTCGCGCAGATCGTGCGCCTCGTCGAACAGGCGACCGAAAGCGAACCGCCGATCGCGCGGCTGGCCGACCGGGTCTCGGCGTGGTTCTTCCCCGTCGTGCTCGCGATCGCCGCGACGTCGTTCCTCGCCTGGACCCTGTTCGCGCCGGACCGCGGCTGGCTCTACGGCCTGATCAACGCCGTGTCCGTCCTCATCATCGCCTGCCCCTGCGCCCTCGGCCTCGCGACGCCCGTCTCGCTCGTCACCGGCATCGGCCGCGGCGCGCAGGCCGGCGTGCTCGTCAAGGACGCCGCCGCGCTCGAGGCGCTGACGCACGCCACCACGCTCCTGATCGACAAGACCGGCACGCTCACGGCGGGCCGGCCCGAGGTGGTGGCGATCGAGTCGTTCGAGACGATGTCCGCAGACGAACTCCTCTCGCTCGCCGCCTCCGCCGAGGCGCCGAGCGAACACCCCCTCGCCCGCGCCATCGTCGCCGCCGCGCAGGCGCGCAGGCTCGCCCTCGCACCGGCGCTGGATTTCCGCGCCGAGATCGGCGCCGGGGTTTCCGCGCTCGTGGACGGACGCCGCGTCTGGGTCGGCCGCGACCGGCGCCGGCCGCAGGAAGAGACGGGCGTGCCGCCGCGGATTCCACCCGTTTTTCCGCCGCACGCCACGGTCGTCACGGTCGCGGTCGCCGGCCGGCCGGTCGGACACCTCGCGCTCGCCGATCAGATCAAGCCCACGACGCCGGCCGCCGTGCGCGAACTGCAGCGGCTCGGCTTGCGCGTGTTCATGGTCACCGGCGACCGCACCGAATCCGCGCGCCACGTGGCGGAAGAACTCGGCCTCGACGGTTTTCACGCCGAGGTCACGCCCGCCCGCAAGCAGGAGCTCGTCCGCGAGCATCAGGCGCAGGGCGAGCGCGTCGTGTTCGCCGGCGACGGCCTCAACGACGCCCCGGCCCTCGCCGCGGCCGACGTCGGCATCGCGATGGGCACGGGCACCGATGTCGCGATGCACAGCGCCGGCCTCGTGCTCGTGAAGGGCGACCTGCAGGCCCTCGTGCGCGCCGTGCACCTGAGCCGCGCGACCCTCCGCAACATCAAGCAGAACCTCTTCTGGGCCTTCGCTTACAACACCGCCGGCCTGCCGCTCGCGGCGGGGGCCCTGTTCCCGTTCACCGGCTGGCTGCTCAACCCGATGTTCGCCGGCGCGGCGATGAGCCTCAGCTCCATCACCGTCGTCGCCAACGCCCTCCGCCTGCGCCGCACCCGGCTCTGACCCGCGCGGCGCTGGCAAGTCGACGGAACCTGAGTAGGCTCTGTGGCGTCACAACCACCACCATGCACCTCCGGAAACTCCTTTCCCTCACCCTCGCCGGTGCCGCGCTGCTGTTCGCCGCCGGCTGCCAGACCGTCGAGACGCGCATCAAGGAAAACCCCGAGCTCTTCGCCAGCCTCGACGCCGCGACGCAGGCCAAGATCAAGCAGGGCATCGTCGACCTCGGTTACACCGAGGACATGGTCTACCTCGCGATCGGCGCGCCCGACCTGAAGCGCGAATCGCGCTCCGCCGCCGGCGTGCAGACCGTGTGGATCTACAACACCTACTTCGAGCGCTACGACGGCACGCGCTTCGTCGGCTACAACCGCCGCGTCTACTATGATCCCTTCCTCAAGACCTACCGCGTGCACTACCTGCCGGTCTACGCCGACACCTACCGCCCCGAAGTCGAGGAACGCATCCGCGTCGTCTTCGAAAGCGGCAAGGTGACCGTCGTCGAGCAGACGAAGGACTGAGCGCACGCGATTGCGCAGTCGATGCTCCCGGCGTGCACGGAGTGCGCGCCCTGCCAATCGAGATTTTCCTGCAGCAGCGCCGTTGCCGGTGGTAGGGCGGGACCGCTGGGCCCGCCGCAACCCGCTCTCGGCGCGCCCAGCGGTCGCGCCCTACCTCAAGGCATCGAAGCGCACCGCATGGCTCACTTTTCCGCCATCACGCGGCGCAACGCCGGGCCGATCTTCCGCGCGAGGGTGCGGTTCGCATACCCGACCCACGCCACGGCGCTCGTCGTGTCGAGCGGCGCGCGCAATGGCCGGCCGTCAGGCGCGCGCACGAGGCAACCGGCTTCCTCCGCGAGCAGGGCGGTGCAGAGGTCGTAAGGATGACACGCCAGCGAGGCGCCGCGCGCGAGGCCGAGCCGCGCAAACGCAACCGGCCGCAGGTCGGCGATGAAGCGGTCGTGGCCCATGATGAGTTCGTAGAGCTGTCCGCCGGTGCTGAGATACTGGTCGTCGAAGACCGGTTGCCCGCCGCTCGCACCGCTGATATCGAGTTCGCGCCACAGCGCCTCCTCGCGCGCGGCGAGCCAGGCCTTGGCCTCGGGGAAGAATTTCGCGAACGACGCGAAGCCGTGCGCCACGCCGCCCGCCCGCGACGGCCGCGGCGTGAAACGCTTCCGCCGCCCGGTGCGCAGGTCGATCCGCTCGGCCCGCAGGCCGCCGCCGCGCACGGCGCTGAGCTGGTCGGCGAACCCGGCCTTGCTCACGGGCAGCTCGGTCATGGCGGCGACGAAGAGATCGGCGAGCGTGTTGCGCGTCCCGCGCTGCGGCGCGAGCGCGGCGAGGCTCCACGCGCTGCGCTTGTCGAACATCAGGCCGCGCGTGCCGTCGATTGGATCGAGGATGAGCTTCCACCGCGTCGCGCGCACCGGCGTGCCGCGGGGAAAGGTGACGGGGCCGTGTTCCTCCAGTCCTTCCATCACGAGCTCGACCGGTTCGGAGCGCGGCCAGTGCGTCGCGAGCCACGCGAGCACGGCGGCCTCGCTGACCTTGTCGACGGCGTAGATCGTGTCCGCCGCGGTGACGGCGGCGACGCGCTCGGGACGCGACACGCGCTTGGCCGCCAGCTGCGCGCGGATCGCATCCTGCAAGCGGCAGAGCAAACGGCGCGCGCGTTCGGGCGTCAGTGACATCGGCGGAAAGCGCGGCCGGCGCTCAGGCGAAGGTTGCCTGCACGGCGCGGCGGAGGTTGTCCGCCGTGTGCGCGAGCGCCTGATCGAGCGGCTGGCCGGCGGGCGTGATCGTGTGCACCGCGGCGCCGGGCAGGGTGCCGCTGACGGCACCGGCGAAAAGGTGCACGCGCTTGCCCGCGGCGACGGCGCGCCGGGCGAGTTCGCCCGGGGCCTTCCCGCCGAGCGAGCTGGCGTCGAAGCGACCTTCGCCCGTGAGCACGAGGTCGGCAGCGGCGAGTCGGGCGTCGAGGCCGAGCCACGCGGAGACGAGCGCGGCGCCGGGCTGGAGCTTGGCGTCGGCCGCGCAGAGCAGACCGAAGGCGAGACCGCCGGCCGCGCCGGCACCCGGCGTTTCGCAGAGGAGCGGATGCTTGCCGGCGTTGGTCGTGAGGAGCGCGGCCATGCGGCCGGTCATGTATTCGAGGCGCGTGAAATCCTCGGGTCGCATGCCCTTTTGCGGGGCGAAGACATTCGCGGCGCCGAAGGTGCCCATGAGCGGGTTCGTGACGTCGCAGGCGATCGTGATCGGAGGCAGCGCCGGATCGAACTTGCCGCTGATGCTCGCGACGGCGGCCCAGGTGTGCGGGATCGGATGGGCGACGACCTTGCCGTCCACCTCGTGGCAGCTCAGGCCGAGGAGCGAGAGCGCGCCGAGACCGACATCGTGCGTCGCACTGCCGCCGACACCGAGCAGGATGCCGTCGACGCCAGTGGCCGCGGCCGCGCGGAGGAGTTCGCCGGTGCCGCGCGTCGAGGTTTGCCAGGGATCGCGTTGGTCGGGCCTCAACAGCGCGAGGCCGGACGCTTGCGCCATCTCGACGATCGCGACGCGGCGCGCGCCGACGAGGGAGCGGGCGGCGGCGGGCACGTCGGCGACGCCGAAGACGGCCTCGACCGGCTCGCCGCGCGGACCGGAGACGCGCACGCGATGCAGGGTGCCGCCGGCGGCGCGGGTGAGCACTTCCGCGAAGCCGTCGCCGCCGTCGGCGAGCGGGCAGAGATCGAGCTCCCAGTCGGGGTGCGCCGCGCGGAGAGCGGCGGCGGCGGCTTCGCCGGCGGCGGCGGCGCCGAGGGCATCCTTGAATTTGTCGAAGGCGAGGAGAACGCGCATGGAAATCAGTCGGTCAGGGCGGAACGGCGGGCGGCGGTCGCGGCCTCTTCCTTGACGCGGGCCAGCGCCTCGCGCACGGCCGGCACGCGGAGGAACTCCGCGGCGAGGCGGTCGCCGAGCAGGCGGCCGGCGACGACGTCGCTGGGGTAATGCACCCCGGCGACGACGCGGCTCCAGGCGACGAGTTCGGCGCGTTGCCGCAGGGCGTCACGGTGCTCGGGGAAAATCTCGGCGAGCAGTCCGGCCCAGAGAAACGTCTGCGTGGCGTGTCCGCTCGGGTAGGAACCCGAACCGGGCAACTCGACGGCGGGCCGGATGCGGGGATCGAGCAGCGGCGGACGCGGACGCTGCCAGACGAGCTTGCCGCGGCTGGTGATCGCGAAGCGGTCGGTCTTGATCTGCCGGAAAAACTCGTCGCTGAAAGGCATGGCGGTGGCCGTGAACCACGGCCCGAGCACGGTGCTGAAATTGAAGACGTGGTCGGCCACGTAGGTCGCGGCCAGCACGAGCTGCTCGGGCGTGCGGCGCTGCTGGAGCTGGTAGACGACCTCGAGATCGGCGGCGGTCGTCAGCGAATCGTCGGCCGGCGCCGGCGGGATCATCGCGGCGACATCGACGTCCTCGGCGCGCAGGTAGCGACCGGACTCGGCGGCGACGGCCGAGACCAGGAGGGCGGAGGCGAGCAGGAAAAACTGCAGCGTTCGGATCATGGCTTCGGCTCGCGCGGGGCGGCGGGGAACGGCGCGTGGGTCTCGCGCTTCAATTCGCGCGTCATGAGTGCGTGGAGCGCGTCGGCGGGTTTCTTGTCCTCGTAGAGGATGGAGCGGACCTCGCGCATGATCGGCGCGGTGATGCCCTTGGCGAGGCAGAGGCCGTGGAAGGCGTCGGCGGAGCGGTGGCCCTCGACGACGGTCTTGCGGCCGGCCATGAGCTCGGCGACGGACTTGCCCTCGCCGATGCGCTGGCCGAACTCGCGGTTGCGGCTCCACGGGCCGTGGCAGGTGGCGACGAGATCGCCGAAGCCGGAGAGGCCGTAGAACGTGTCCTTCTTCGCGCCGAGCGCCTCGCCGACGCGGACCATCTCGGTGAGGGCGCGGGTGAGGAGCGCGGCCTTGGCGTTGTCGCCGAGCTTGAGGCCGTCGCAGAAGCCGGCGGCGATGGCGTAGATGTTTTTCAGGCAGGCGCCGTATTCCGCGCCGGGGAGGTCGTCGCTGGTGTAGAGGCGGAGCGTGGGACCGCTGACGGCCGCCTGCACGCGGTCGACGAAGGGGCCGGGTTGCGCGGCGGCGAGGACCATGGCGGCGGGCAGGCCGCGGGCGACCTCGGCGGCGTTGGTCGGGCCGGTGAGCGTGGCGACGTTCACGCCGGGGAGGACCTGCGCCATGACTTCGCTCGGGCGGAGATGCGTGTCGATCTCGAGGCCCTTGACGAGGCTGATGAACAGCTGGAGGCGGGTGGCGTCGCCGAGGACGGCCTTGATCTGCTCGCACCAGGCGCGGAGGGCGTGCGAGGGGCTGGCGATGAAGGCGACGTCGGCGTCGAGCAACGCGGCGCGGAGGTCGGAGGTGACGGCGAGCGACTCGGGCAGCTTGATGCCGGGCAGGTAATCGCGGTTCTCGCGCGCCAGCTGCATGGCGACGGCATGCTCGGGGCGGCGCGTGACGAGGCTCGTCGGCTGGCCGCGGCGGGCGAGGTGGGAGGCGACGGCGGTGCCCCAGGCACCGGCGCCGATGACGGCGAAACGCACTGTGTTCTCTTCGGCCATCGGAAGGGGGAGAGGTTTGGGACAGCCCGGCGGCGGGAAGGGAAACGCGCGCCGGAAGACAGATGGATTGCTCCGTCGCGGAGCTTCCCGCAACGCCAAAGCGGAGCGGGTGAGGACGGGTCGGGACGGCTCCGGCAACATCCCGGCCGGCCCGGCGGTCCGGCCCTACCGTGCTCCCGCGCCGCGGGTCAGGTCCGCAGGAAGCCGGGGATCTTTTCGCCGGCGATCTGGGCCTCGAAGGTTTCGCGGGCGTTGATGAGCTCGAAGCGCGAGCCGGACACGAGCACTTCGGCGGGAAGCGGGCGGGTGTTGTAGCGGCTGGCCATCGTGAAGCCGTAGGCGCCGGCGCTCATGAAGGCGACGAACTCGCCCTCGCCCACCTCCTGCAGCGTGCGATCCTGGGCAAAGCAATCGCCGCTCTCGCAGACGGGGCCGACGAGGTCGGCGGTGAGCGCGGGACGGGCGGTGTCGCGGAGGAGCGGCACGACCTCGTGGTAGGCGTCATACATGGCGGGGCGCGCGAGGTCGTTCATGCCCGCGTCGAGGATGAGGAAATTTTTCGCCGGGGTGCGCTTGAGGTATTCGACGCGGGAGAGCAGGACGCCGGCGTTGCCGGTGAGGAAGCGGCCGGGCTCGAGGAGGATTTTCATCCCGAGCGGGGCGAGCAGCGGCCGGAGGGCGGCGCCGTAGGCCTCGGGCGTGGGCGGGCGGCGGTCGGCGGGCGTGTTTTCCCACCACGCGGCGGCGCCGCTGGCGAGGGCGTCCTGGTAAGGGATGCCAAGGCCGCCGCCGATGGAGAAATACTCGAGGCCGTGGCGCTGCTTGAGCTCGAGGACGAGCGGGAGGAGTTTCTCGACGGCCTCGACGAAGGGCGCGAGCTGCGTGAGCTGCGAGCCGATGTGCATCTGCACGCCGCGGAGGCGCAGGTGCGGCAGGCGGGCGGCGCGGGCGTAGAGCTCCGCGGCGAGGGCGAAGGGGAGGCCGAACTTGTTGCCGCTGCGGCCGGTGGTGATCTTGGCGTGCGTGCGGGCGTCGACGTCGGGGTTGAGGCGGAGGGCGACGGGGGCGGTGGCGCCGAGTCGGCCGGCGAGGTGGTTGAGGCGCTCGAGCTCGGGTTCGCTCTCGACGTGGAAGGCGAAGACGCCGGCCTCGAGGCCGAGGCGGATCTCGGCGTCGGACTTGCCGACGCCGGCGAAGACGCTGTCGGCCGCGCGGCCGCCGGCGGCGAGGACGCGGCGGAGTTCGCCGCCGCTGACGAGGTCGAAGGCCGCGCCGTGGTTCGCGAGGTGGCGGAGGACGGCGAGGTTGGAGTTGGCCTTGCAGGCGTAGCAGACGCGCAGGTCGAGGCCGGCGAAGCCGGCGGCGAGGCGCCGGAGGTTGGCGGCGAGCGTGGCGGCGCTGTAGACGTAGGTCGGCGTGCCGTGCAGGGCGGCAACGGCGGCGAGATCGACGTCCTCGCAGTGGAGCTTGTTTCCGACGTAGGCGAAGTGGTGCACGGTAAAGGCGCGGTGAAATGACTCGGATACCGAGATTACCCTTGAACGGAAGCGCGATCTTTCAGTCTGTCATCGCATGCGACGCCTCCTTCATCAGCTCCGGCACAGCCTGCCCTCGCTGGCGGGGCGGCGGCTGGACCGGCGGCTGCGGCCGACGGGGACGCGGCGGGCGCAATTGGTGAGTTTCCTCGAGGCCAGCGGCTACCGCACGCACGACGTCGACGCCTACGAGCGCAGCCTGCGCCGGCGGCGGGCGGCGAAGGCGGTGCTGGTGTGGGCGACGGCCTTTGCGGTCGCCTGGGTGGTGATCGAGAGCGCGAATGCGCTGATGATGTTTTGAGGCGGGGCCGGCGGGTGGGAATTGACGCGGGGCGCGCCGCCGCTTCCATCGGCGCCATGCTTTCCGCCCCCACCCCCGGGAATCGTTCCTTGTTCCAGCGTTTCCTCACCACGATCGAGCGCATCGGCAACACCCTGCCGAATCCCTCCACGCTCTTCGCCCTCCTCGCCGCCGTCGTCGTGCTCTGCTCCTGGCTCTTCAGCCGGATGGGCGTGTCCGCCGTGCACCCGGCGACGGGCCAGACGGTGCAGATCGTCAACCTGCTCTCGATCGAGGGCCTGCACCGCATGCTGGTGGGGCTCGTGCCGAACTTCGTGGCGTTCCCGCCGCTGGGCACGGTGCTCGGGTGCCTCGTCGGCATCGCGGTGGCGGAACGCAGCGGCCTGATCACGGCGGTGCTGCGGATGATCGTGCTCGCGGCGCCGAAGCGCTGGCTGACGCCGATCGTCATCTTCGGCGGCATCCTCTCGCATTCGGGCGCGGACGTGGGCTACGTGCTCTTCATCCCGCTCGGCGCGGCGATCTTCCACGCCGCGGGGCGGCATCCGCTGGCCGGCTTGGCGGCGGCCTTTGCCGGCGTGTCCGGCGGCTTCAGCGCCAACCTCGTGCTCGGCACGATCGACGTGCTGCTCGCCGGCCTGACGCAGGCGGCGGCGGTGGTCGTGCGGCCCGGCATCACGGTCAACGCCGCGGCGAACTGGTTCTTCCTCATCGGCGCCACGTTCCTCATCACGGCGGTCGGCACCTGGGTGACGGAGAAGATCGTCGAGCCGCGCCTCGGCACCTACACGGGCGACGCGCCGCGCGAGCCGCTCACGCCGTTGAGCGCGGCGGAAAAGCGCGGCCTGTGGTATACGCTCTTCGCCGTCCTCGGCCTGACCGGCGTCATCCTCGCCGGCGTGCTGCCGCGCGAGGGCTTCCTGATCGACCCCGCGCAATACCAGGCCGAGCTCGGCCAGCGCGTGCTGACCTCCTACCTGATGCGGGCGCTGATCTTCTTCATCTTCCTCTATGGCCTCGTCTCCGGCCTCGCCTACGGCATCGGCGCCGGGACGCTGAAGAACGACAACGACGTCGTGCGCGGCATGGACGCGTCGCTCTCGACGATGGGCTCCTACATCGTGATGGCGTTCTTCGCGGCGCAGTTCCTCGCCTACTTCAACTGGACCAACCTCGGCACCGTCATGGCGGTGAAGGGCGCGGAGACGATCAAGCTGATGAATCTCCAGGACAGCCCGATCCTGCTGATGGTGGCGCTGGTGTTCTTCACCGCGACGGTGAACCTCGTCATCGGCTCCGCCTCCGCCAAGTGGGCGCTGCTGGCGCCGATCTTCGTCCCGATGTTCATGCTCCTCGGCTACAGCCCTGAGCTCGTGCAGGGCGCCTACCGCGTCGGCGACAGCTGCACGAACATCGTCACGCCGCTGATGCAGTATTTCCCGCTCATCCTCACCTTCGCCAACCGCTACGTGAAGGACACCGGCATCGGCACGATGATCGCGACGATGATGCCCTACTCCATCGCGTTCCTGATCTCGTGGACGATCATGCTCATCCTCTGGATCTGGCTCGGCATCCCGATGGGCCCGGGCGCGGGGCTGTTCCTGACGAACTGAGGCCCGCCGCGCTCCAACGCCCGGCGGAATTGCCGCGACGTTCAGCCGCGGGCGGCCCCGCGGGCGAGCGCTTCGCGCGCCAGGGCCGCCGCGCCGTGGCGGTTCTCGACGTGCAGCTTCTGGTAGATGTTCTCGGCGTGCTTCTGCGCGGTGCGCCATTCGCAGCTCAGGATCACGCCGATCTCCTTGTAGCTTTTGCCCTCGGTGAGCCAGTGCAGCACCTCGGCCTCGCGCGGCGTCAGCCCGAGCGCGCGCAGGGCCTGCGGTGAAGTCACGACCTGTTCGTCGAGCAGCAGCAGCGCGCTTTCCGGGGCGGAGCGGTCGGCCAGCAGCCGCAGCGCCAGTTCGCCCTGCGGCTGCGTCACCCGCCGGACCGCCGGAGTGTCGGGAGCGTCGTTCCATCGCGCCGCCACCCAGGCGGCCACGGGCGGCGGCAGCCGCCCGGCCTCGGCGCCGGGGAACCACCGATCCAGGACCGCGCGGGCCAGCAGGGTGCAGAACTGCACGGCGCCGTCCGGCCCCACGACCGCCACCGCGCGGTCGAGCGAGCGCGCGAGCTGGGCCTCGGCCTCCTCGCGGCGGCGCAATTGCTCGGCGACCTCCGCCTGCAGCTCGCGGATGCGCAGGTGCGCCCGCACGCGGGCCAGCACCTCCTCGGCGAAAAACGGCTTGGTGATGTAGTCCACCGCCCCCGCGGCGAAACCCTCCACGCGGTCCACCGCGTCGGACTGCGCCGTGATGAAGAACACCGGCACCTCGGCCAGGCGCGGATCGGCCTTCAGCCGCCGGCAGGTTTCGAAGCCGTCGAGGCCCGGCATCAGCACGTCGAGCAGGATGAGCGCGGGTTGGAGCGTGCGCAGCCGCTCGAGCGCGCCGGCTCCGTCGCGCGCCACCACCACCTCGAAGCCCTCGCGGTCGAGCAGCTCCGTCAACACGGCGAGATTGGCCGGCGTGTCGTCCACCACGAGGAGGGTGCGGTCCGGATTCATGGCGCGAGTTTGGCGGCGAGCGCCGTCAGGTCGAATTTCGCCGCGAGTGCGTCCAGTTCGTCGAGGAAGCCGGCGCACTCGGGCCGTTCGGTGCGCAACGCCGCCAGGCGGCGGCGCAGGCGCGGGATCCGGCCCGCGGCCGCCAGCGTCCGCAACTCCTCCAAGACCGCCGCGTCGGGGCGCCGCCCCGCGGGCGCCGCGGCGGGCGGTTCCTCGCGCCGCCATTCCAGGCCGAGCTGCCCTTGCAGCTCGGCCAGCAGATCCTCCTCCACGAACGGCTTGGCCAGAAACCCGTCGCATCCCGCCCGCTGCGCATCGCCGCGATCGAAGTCGAAGGCGCTGGCCGAGACCGCCACGATCCTGCTCGCCGCGCGCGCCGGGTCCGCCCGGAGGGCCTGCGCGACCGCGAAACCGTCCATCGGCGCCATGCGCAGATCGAGCAGCACGAGATGCGGATCGAATTCCGCCGCCAGCCGCAGCGCCGCCTGCCCGTCCGCCGCCTCGCGGACCTCGAAGCCCAGCGGTGCGAGCAGGCCGGTCAGCACCTCGCGATTGATCGCGAGATCGTCCACCACCAGCACCCGGCGGCGCGCCCCGGCGTAACCGGTCACCCGGCCCGGCGCGTCCGCCGCGCGCGGCGTGTTGCCGGTGCCGGACAGCGGCAATTCGAACCAGAAGAGGCTGCCCTGCCCGGGCTGGCTTTCCACCTGCAGTTCCCCGCCCAGCAGCGCCACCAGCCGCCGGCTGATGGCCAGTCCCAATCCGGTGCCCTGCCGGGCCGCATCCTCGCCCGCCTGCTCGAACGGACGGAAGATCCGCTCGAGATCCTGCGGCGCGATGCCGCGGCCGGTGTCGCGCACCTCGAAGCGCACGCGGCCGCCCGGAACGCACCGCGCCGCCAGCGTCACCGTTCCGCGTGACGTGAATTTGAACGCATTGCCGAGCAGGTTGACGAGGACCTGCGTGAGCCGCGCGTCGTCGAGCTCCACGTTGACGGGCAGGGCGGGATCGGGCTCGAGGTTGAAGCCCAGTCCCTGGGCGGCCGCGCGCGGGCGGAACAGGTCGGCCACGCCGCCCAGCAGGGCCGGCAGATCGCAGGCGCGCGGCTGCAGTTCCAACCGGCCGGCCTCGATCTTGGAGAGGTCGAGCACATCGTTGATGAGCCGCAGCAGATGCCGTCCGCTCTCGCCGATGACGCGGAGGCGTTCGCGCTGCGCCGCGTCGAGCGAGCGATCGCGGGCCATGAGCTGGGCGTAGCCGAGGATGCCGTTGAGCGGCGTGCGCAGCTCATGGCTCATGTGCGCGAGGAAGGCGCTCTTGGCGCGGTTGGCGGCCTCGGCCGCATCGCGGGCCTGGCGCAGGATTCCCTCGCCGGCGCGCAGCTCGGCCGTGCGCGCCGCCACCTCGCGCTCCAGCTCCAGGGTGCGGCGGCGCGCCGCGCGGCCGCGCCAGCGTGCCCAGCCGGCCACGCCGCCCCCCAGCAGCAGCGCATAACCGGACAGCGCCGGCCAGGTGCGCCACCACGGAGGCACCACGGCAAAATCCCGGACCGCCTCGGCGCCGAGGGCGGTGCCGGCCCGCGCCCGCACACGGAAGCGGTATTCGCCCACCGGCAGTCCGATGAACTCGCGCCGCGGCTCGCCCTGCCACGGCGACCACCCGGGTTCATGGCCTTCCAGCCAGGTCTGGTATTCGACCTGCCCGACCACCGGGTAGTGCAGACCGGCGAAGGCAAACCGGAGCGGCGCCCGGCCGGCGACCTCGCGCGCGGGGCGGTCCGGCAGCCAAGGCGGTTTTCCCTCGGAGCCTGCCTCACGGATCAGGACGGGGAATCGTTCCGTGCGGACAAAATCCTCCCAGTCGGACGGCTCGAGACAGGCGAGGGCATGTTGGCCGATGAGCCACAGCCGGCCCGTGCCGTCCTCGCTGATCAAATTCCACGGCCGGCCGATCTGCTCCAACAGGAAAGCCGGAACCTGCCAGCGGCTGCCGTCCGGCGCCACCCGCCAGACCGAGTGGACGCTCGCGCCGCCGGACTCCGTCCGGGTGATGAGCCAGAGGCCGTTGTCGGAATCCATCACCGCCTTGGCCGGCGGCAACCCGTCCGGCCAGCCGGCCAGCCGCGTGTCGGCGACAAATTTTTCCGCCGCGTTGTCCCAGCGGTGCAACCCCGCCGCATCCACCGCGTGCAGCGTGCCCTGATGCGCCTGCAACGTCACCACCTTCCCTCCGGAAGTCCCCCAAGCCGGCTGCCCGGCCAACCTCAAACCGTCCGGGCCCACCCGCCACCGGTGCAATCCGTCCCGCGTGTGCAGCCACGCGGTTTCCGGCGAGGTCCAGAGCAACACGTCGCCGGATCGGACGGCCATCTCGGCCGCGGCCACCGCCTGCCAGCGGTCGCCGGTTTTCTGCAGCAACCGCAACCCGGTCGCGGTGGCGAGCAACACCCGGTCGCCGCCGGGTTCGGCCGCGAGCGCCAGCGCCGCGCCCGGCCAGATCTCCGCCGGACCGGCCTCCCCTTCGCGCCAGAGAGACACCCGCGCATCTTCCCGCAACAAGATGCCCCCGGCACCGGTCTTCATCTCGCGGGGCCGGCCCCAGTCGTTTTCATGGCGAAACAAGCCGTTGGCCGGGTCGTGGCGGTATATCCCGTAAGGCGTGCGCACCAGCACCGTGTGTCCGGACCGGGCCACCTCGAGCGCGAGCATCCGAGGCTGCGCCAGCGCCATCATGGCGGAATTCGCGCCCAAGGCGGCTCCCGCGGACGGGTTCTGCCCGGACGGCACGCGCTGCTCGGGCGGCGGACGCAAGCCGTCGCGCCGGTCCACCACGCGCACGGGCCAGCGCGCATCCCAGAGCGTGATGCCGCGCTCGGTGCAGACCCACAGCCGCCCCGAACGGTCCTCGAACATCGCGTGGCATTCCTCGGCCAGCAGGCCCGCCGTCTCGCCCAGCAGCACGTGCGGCTCCAAGGCGGAATCGAACACCAGCACGCCGTGGCGTCGCGCAAACACCGCCAGCCGGCCGTCCGCCAGTCGCAACGCCGCTCCCACCTGGCCCGGCAATTCCACGGGCAGCCTCTCCGCCCGCCCGTCCTGCCAGCGCCACAAGCCCGCGTTCTCCGTCAGCAGCAGCCAGCCCGCGCCGTCACGCGCCGGCCAGAAGAGTTGCACCAGGCTGTCCATGCCCGGCGCCGGCCAGAGCGGCACCGCCGCCGTCGCGGTCAGTTCGTGACAGGCCTGTCCCCACGCGAAGAGCAGCAGCCGTCCCTGCGGGTCGCGTTGAAAGCGCGGCGGAGCGCTCCACTCCATGTCGTGCACCTCCCACGCGCCGGCTTCCTGACGCAGCAATCCTTTGCCGTGCGCGAACCAGACCGCCGGCCCCACGACACGGACGTCCAGATAGCGCCGCTCCGGACCGGGCGCGCTCAATTGGGCGAACCGCCGCTCGCCGCTCGCCACCGGTGCAAACACTCCCAGCGCCTTGTCGGCCGCCACCCACAAGCGGCCTTCGGCGTCGAACGCCAGCCCGCGCACGGCACCGCCGTCCGGCACCGGCAGCCGCCGCCACGTGGCGCCATCGTATTCCAACACTGCGCCGTTCACTCCGAAATGCATCATGCCGCGCGCATCCTGCGCCGCGCAAAACACCGCGGCATCCCCGCCGTAATCCCCCGCCGCGAAATGCCGCAGCCACGGCCGGCCGGGTTCCAGCGCCCGCAAGCCCGGCGCGCCCAACACGGCCAGCAGCACCACCAGCCGGGGCAGAAGGTAAGCGGCGCGGTTCCGCATGCGGCGTTTCTTTGCCGCCTCCGCCGCCGCCCGCAATCCGCAACTGACGCCCGCGCCTGCGTCAAATGACGCAGCCCGCGCCGACTGCGTCAGTTGACGCATTCATTTGCCGCCCACCTCCGACTAATCTGCAGGCGCCACCCCGCGGCCCCCGCCCCATGAACCCGCGCCCTTCGCTCCTTCGTTTCCTCCTGCTCCTGGCCGCGTCTTCCGCGGCGAGCGCGCAGACCACGATCGTCTGGACCAATGGCACGAGCAACAGCAACTGGAACCACACCCACAACTGGAGCCCCAACCTGCTCCCCGTGCATGGGCACAACGCGCGGATCACGGATGCGTCACCCATGGGTTTCGCCATCTTTTCGACTATCGTCGCCAACTCGCTGTGGATGGACAGCGCGCCCGCCGCCGGCGACACGCCCAACGTCTTCACCGTCCGCACCGCCACCGGCACTTCCTCCTTCTTCCGCTTCGACGACCCCACCGACCCGCTGCGCGTGCATGCCGGCACGCTCATCCTCCAAGGCCCCAACGCCACCCTCACCCTCACCGCGACCCACATCACGGTCGCCAGCCGCAGCGGCCTCGCCCGCGAAAGGGCCACGCTGGAACTCGAGGGCTTCACCGGCTCCACCATTTCCACGGTCACGATCGGCGACGGCGCGAATGCCGCCGGATTCAACGTGCGCAATTCCACGCTGTCCGTCTCCGGCGCCTTCACGGCGGCCGCGCTCTCGGAACTCTCCCTCACCGACTCCCAACTGTCCGCAGGCTCCCTCTCACTCGCCGGCACCCTGACACTGACGAACAGCGCCCTGCGCACCACCTCCGGCCTCACGCTGGCCGCCGGCGGCAGCCTTCAGGGCTACGGCGTGATCATCGGTTCCGTGACCGACCATGGCGGCAATTTCGGCCTCTCCACTCCCACCGGCACGCTCGACTTCAATCGAACGCTCAACGTCGGCACGGACACCGCCACGGTCTATTCGCTCGGCACGCCGGTTTTCAACCGCGCCGTCAACGTGTCCGCCGGCGGTGCGATCATCAGCCCCTCCTTTCATCTCGGTCCGACAGCCGTCCTCACCACCGGAGCCAGCCTCGGCAGCCGCATATCCGGCGCCGCCGGTTCACAGATCGCCGTCACCGGCAATGTCACGCTCGGCGACACGTCGGCCGCGGACGGATTCTCCACGGCGGGCACGCTCACCGTCGGCACCCACACGGTCACGCTGGCCAGCGCCGGCGTCGCGGACCTCGGCACCACCCGCCTCGGCGCGGGCCTGACCGGCGGCGTGCTGGTGACACCGGCCGCCGGCGTCCGCCTGCAAACCGGAGACTCCCTCACCGGCTTCGGCTTCATCCGCGGAACCGTGCTGGACCAGACCGACGGCGCGGCCATCGCGCCCTCCGGCGTCTCCTACGCCGCCAGCCTCGCGGTCGGCGCCGATCAGGTGCAGATGCTGGGCAGCGCGGTCATCTCCGGCCACCTCAGCCTCGCCGGCGGTTCACTGACTTCCCTGAGCACCGTCTTCGACCACTCGCAACTCCACGTCGGCAGCATCAGCGGCCGCGGCACCGTGGCCGCGCGCCTCACCCTCGACGGCACCGGCGGCACGCTGCTCAGTCTGGACGGCGACCTGACGTTGGACGGCACCGGTTATGCCCCGCCTGCCCTGCCGGCGGGCAAGACCTACGCCGTCGGCGCCCACACGCTGTCCCTGCCCGCCGGCGCCAGCATCACCGGCACCGGAACCGCGAATTTCGAACTCGCCGGCGGCCGGGTCACCGCCGGCGGCAACGGCCTGCCGGTGGACGCCGGCCGGATCGAGCTCAGCGGCGCCGGCCTGCTGCTCAACTCCACCGTCCAGCATTTCCGCCCCGGCACCGTCGTCCTCAATCCCTCCTCCGCCCTCACCCTCACCGACCACCTCGCCGTCGGCGCGCAACTGGCGGTGTTCGCCAGCACCGCGCCAGTCCAGCTCGGTCCGCAGACCACGCTCGCGGGCGGCATGCTCTACAGCCCGAACGGCTTCACCCTCGACGGCACCGACACCATCACGGGACACGGCCTGATCCAAGGCGTGATCACCGACCACACCGGCGGCGCCGGAGGCTTCGTCGCCAGCGGAGCGTTTGACGGCGGCTCGACGGTGTTCGGCCTCGGCGGCGGCACCACCCGGGTTCTGAGCGCCGGTCAGGCGTCCTTCACCTTCACCGATGCCGGCCGCTCCGCCCCGCTCACCCTCATCGCACCCGGCGGCGTGAGCCTGCTGCGCGACACCGCGCTCGGGCTCAGCAATCAGCAAATCACGGTGCAGGGCGATCTCGACTGGCGCGGCGGCGACCTCACCGGCCCGCTCCACGTCACCGGCAACCTCAGCGGACAGAGCCTGCTTCTCGACAGCACCGTCACCGTTGGCGGCGTCTTCACCGGCTCGGGCCTGTTCGGCGATTTCAGCGCCGCGGGGGTCGCGGCCTCCGGGAGTGTGACGATGCCCGCCTTCATCCAGTCCGCCGGGGCAAACACCCGCCTCGTCGCCGGCGGCCTCACCGTCACCCACCACGACGTCACCCTCGACGGCGGCACGTTCGTCGCGGACAACGGCCTGCGTTTCACCGCCGGCACGGCGTTGCGCGGCCACGGCGTGTTCACGGGCTACGCTGCCGGCGGCGCGGGCAACATCGAGGGAGTCCATGGTCATCTCACCGTGGATGCGCGCGGCGCCGCCGGGACCGTGGCGTTCAACCAGATTGTCAACACCGACGCTGGCTCCACCATCTCCATCCAAGCCGACAGCGCCGTCCACATCACGCAACTCACCAGCGACGCCGGCACGGGGTTCTCGACGACCAACGGCGCGCAGATCGGCTCGGGCGTGCTGGGCTGGGGTTTTGTTTCCGGCGCGCCGGTGGTGCTGCAGGGCGCGGCGGACTTCTCCCATCTGCTCGCCCTCAGCCCGCTCGAAACCGGAAGCCTGCGGATCGTCAACGGCGACACGGCCTACGGCGGTCTCAATTACGACACCTTGGTGCGCGGCACCGCCGTGCTGGCCGCGGACAACGGCGCGCTGACGGTCGGCAGCGGCGGCGCCGTCACCCTCGCCGCCACCGGCGGGATCGAGGTGCCCGCCGGCGGCTCGCTGAGTTTCCACTCGAGCGAGGCGAGGATCGTCGGCGATCTGCAGGTGGACGGCACCGTGGGCGGCTCCGCCCTGCAGGTCGCCGGCCTCATCACCGGCAGCGGGCTCTTCCACCAAAGCATCGCCCTGCTCGACTCCGCCGCAGTGCAGGATTACGGCGGCGCGCTCTTTGTCAGCATCGCCTCCGGCGGCCTCAACCCCGGCGCGGTCGGCGGCAGCGGTCTGCTCGCCTTCGGCCAGAACCTCACCCTCGCCGGCAACAGCACGATCACCTTCGAGCTGGGCGGCGCGACGCGCGGCGCCGGTTACGATGCCGTCGATGTCGGCGGCCTGCTCGACTTCGGCGGCGCCACCCTGAAGATCAGCTATCTCGACAGTTTCACCCCCGAGGCCGGACAGAATTTCCATTTGTTCAGCTACGGCTCCGCCGCCGGGGCGTTTGGCGCGGTGGATTTGCCCGCGCTGCCGAGCGGACTCGTCTGGGACACCTCCTTCCTCCTGACCGGCGGCACGCTGGGTGTGACCGCCATCCCGGAGCCGTCCGCCTACGCCGCGGGCGCCGGACTGGGCGCGCTCCTGCTGGCCTGGCACCGGCGCCGCCACCGGCCAACCCTCCATCGCGCCGCCGCGCCCCCCGCGCGCATGTGAGTTGCGTGGTCGGCGGGTCGGACTTGCCCCGGACAGGCGGACCGGGCTTGCTCTCGCGACCATGAGCCGTCCCCAGCCCGTCGCGTCCGCCAGCTCCACGACCTTCCAACGCTTCCTCAACGGCGTCGAACGCGCCGGCAACGCGCTGCCCAACCCCGCCACGCTCTTCGCGGCGCTCGCGGTGCTCGTCGTCGTCCTCTCCGGCATCCTCCATGCCGCCGAGCTGTCCGTGACCAACCCGGCCACGGGCAAGACCGTGCACGTGGTCAACCTGCTGTCGCTCGAGGGCCTCCACCGCATCATCCTCGAGGCGACGCGCAACTTCCTCGCCTACCCGCCGCTGGGCATCTCGCTGATGTGCCTCCTCGGCATCGGCATCGCGGAATACTCCGGCCTGATGGGGGCGATGCTGCGCATGGTCGTGCTCGCCTCCCCGAAGAAACTCATCACCCCGATGGTCGTCTTCGCGGCCGTGATGTCCAACGCCGGCAGCGAGGTCGGCTACGTGCTGCTGACGCCGCTCGCCGCCGCGCTCTACCACGCGCTCGGGCGGCATCCGCTCCTCGGCCTCGCCGCGGCGTTCGCCGGCGTCTCCGGCGGTTACAGCGCCAACCTCGCCGTCGGCTCGATCGACGTGCTGCTCGCCGGCCTGACCGAGGCCGCCGCCCGCATCGTCGACCCGGCCTACCGGGTCGCCCCGACCGCCAACTACTATTTCATGGCCGCCTCGACCTTCGTCGTCACCCTGGCCGGCACCTGGGTGACGGAGAAGATCGTCGCCCCGCGCCTCGGCGATTACACGGGCGACGCCAAGCGCGAGGAGCTGAAGCCGCTCTCCCGCGAGGAAAAACGCGGGCTCTGGGCCGCGATGGGCACGGTCGGCGTGCTCACCGCCATCGTGCTGTGGGGCGTGTTGCCGGCCGACGGATTCCTCATCGACCCGCAGCACCCGGACTTCAAGGACTCGATTTTCATGCGCGGGCTGGTGACGTTCATCTTCCTCTTCGGCCTGCTGCCCGGCATCGCCTATGGCATCGCCGCCGGCACGATCAAGAACGACCACAGCGTCGTGGCCGGCATGACGCAGACGATGAGGTCGATGGCCTCCTTCATCGTCCTGGCGTTCTTCGCCGCGCAGTTCATCGAGTATTTCAAGTGGACCAACCTCGGCATCATCACGGCCGTCAGCGGCGCCGAGCTGATCCAGAAACTCGGCCTGCAGGACATGCCGATCCTGCTCATGATCGCCGTGATCATCTTCGCCGGCGCGGTGAACATCCTCATCTCGAGCGCGTCGGCCAAGTGGGCGCTGCTCGCGCCGGTCTTCGTGCCGATGTTCATGCTGCTCGGCTTCTCCCCCGAGCTCGTGCAGGGTGCGTTCCGCGTCGGCGACAGCGTGACCAACATCATCACGCCGCTCATGAGCTACTTCCCGCTCATCCTCACCTTCATCCACAAATACGACCCCAAGGCCGGCATCGGCACGCTCATCGCCACCATGCTGCCCTACAGCATCGCCTTCATGGTCGTCTGGACGCTGGTGCTGATCGCCTGGATCCTGCTCGGCATCCCGATGGGACCGGACGCGCCGCTCTTCCTCGCGAAGTGAGCGGCGACGCGGCCCGTTGGCGTAGGGCCAGTCTCTGACTGGCCGGGCGCGGACCGAGGTCAGGTCATGGCCAGTCAGAGACTGGCCCTACCTTCGCTTCGTGCCGGCAGGGTGCTCCGCGCGCCGTCCGGCCGGGGGATCTTCGTTCCCCGTAAATCCGAAATCGTAATTCCGCCGCCGTCCCGCTTGGTTCGGCGCCGTGCCCATCGACCCTGAGCTTTATCCGTGGATTTCCGTCGGCGCCCTCGCGTGGGGGCTGATCGACTGCTTTTTCGGCTACAAGGTCTTCAAGGTCACGATCGCGCTGCTCGGCGCCGTGGCGGGCGCGTTGCTCGGCCAGCTGGGCGCGGAGGCGGCCGGACTCGGCGGCCACGCGGAGCTGGCGGGCATCTTCGTCGGCGCGCTGGCCGGGGCGGGCCTCGCCTTCCTGCTCTACTTCGCCGCCGTGTTCGCCGCGGGCTTCGGCCTCGGGGCGACGCTCGCCATCCTGCTGCTCGCGCACTTCGACCACATGGTGGCGCTGCTCGCCTCGCTCGTCGTCGGCGTGATCGGCGGCATCGCGGCCGTGAAGCTGCAGAAAGTCGTCATCGTCCTCGCCACGGCCGTGCTCGGGTCGTTCCGCGCGCTGCTGGCGCTGACGTATTTCACGGCCGGCATCGACTGGGTGTTCTATTACCGGCAGCCGCAGCAGATCCCGGCGCTGATCGACCATCACGCGTGGATGTTCCCCGCCATCCTCGTGCTCGCCGCCGTGGGCGCGATCGCGCAGTTCGAACTCGGCGGCGGCAAGGGCGGCGACGGCGGGAAGAAGAAAAAGGCCAAGGACTGAGGCTTGCCCGGGACGCGGGGCACCGCACACTCGCCCTTCTGATGAAAAAGCTCCTCGCGCCCGTCCTCGCCGCCCTGTTCGCCCTGATTGCGGCGGCCTGCTCGTCGTCCAGTTTCACCGGCCTCGGCCTCGAACTGACCAGCCTCGAGCGCACAGCCGACGGCGCGGTGACGGCCACGGTGCGCATCACCAACACCAACGTGGTGGCCTTCAATTTCCCGCTGGCGCGGCACACGATCTCCCTCGACGGCCGCGAGATCGGCACGCTCGTGATCGAGACGCCGACCGGCGTGCCGTCGCAGACGGCGGTCGAGCAGACCGGGCGCGTCGAACTCAGGCGCGGCGCGGAGCTGAGCGCCGGCCCGGCGAGCTACCGGCTGGAGTCGCGCATCGTGGTGCGCCTCTACGGCGACCGCACCGAGAACAAGCAACTCGGCGGCAGCGGCACGGTGGTGGTGAAATAAAAAGCGGCGCCCGGCCGGAGCCGGACGCCGCCGCCCAAACTGTTCCGCCCTCAGGCGGCAAGCCGGCCGACTTGCTTCGCGGCATGACGGATGCCGAGAACTGCCGGGAGGCGGATCGGACGGGCAAGGGGAAGCGCGCGGGGCTCGCGGCTGTAGACCTCGACGATCCAGGCGGCGAGGCCGGTGGCGAAGAGGACAGAGGAAAATTCAGCGGCGTCGAAGGCACGACCGCTCGCGGAGGAAACGAGACCCCAGAGGGTCGCGGCGAGGAGGGAGATCAGAGCGGTTTTCATAGTCATGGTTGGTTGATGCCATGAGAACCCGGCCGCTCCGGGAAAGTTGCAGAAACCGGCAACTCGCTGCGCGACAGGCGGCAGCGCCGGCGCGGACGGTCGCGCGGCGGGATGAGCGGCGTTGAACAGCGGCGGAGAGTGCGCGGGGCGGACCTGTTGCCGGCGCGCGAGCGGGACACCGCGGCCGCCGCGGGAGCGGAAAATAAAAAAGGCGGGGTCGGAGACCCCGCCCTACAATCCAAACGGGCGCGCGACGAACTCAGCCCGCGCCGCCGGCGGCGGCGTGCGAGGTGGGAGTGAACTTCGTCACGAAGAGCGCGCGGACGTATTCGCGATTCATGCGCGCGATGAAGTCGTGCGAGATGAGCTTCGGGCACACGGCGCTGCACTCGTATTGGTTGGTGCAGTTGCCGAAGCCGAGCTCGTCCATCTTCGCGACCATCGCGAGCACGCGCTTCTCGCGCTCGGGCTGGCCCTGCGGGAGCAAGGCGAACTGCGAGACCTTCGCGGCGACGAAGAGCATGGCGCTGGCGTTCTTGCACGCCGCGACGCAGGCGCCGCAGCCGATGCACGAGGCGGCGTCCATCGCGAGGTCGGCGTCCTCCTTCGGCACGGGGATGCTGTTGGCGTCGGGCGCGGCGCCGGTGCGGACGGAGATGAAACCGCCGGCCTGCTGGATCTGGTCGAAGGCGGCGCGGTCGGTGATGAGGTCCTTCTGGACCGGGAAGGCCTTCGCGCGGAAGGGCTCGACGACGATCACGTCGCCGTCGCGGAAGCTGCGCATGTAGGTCTGGCAGGTGGCGATGCCCTTGCCGGGACCGTGCGGCTTGCCGTTGATCGTGCACGAGCAGGTGCCGCAGATGCCCTCGCGGCAGTCGTGCGCGAAGGCGATCGGCTCCACGCCTTGGCGGGTGAGGTCGTCGTTCACGACGTCGAGCAGCTCGAGGAACGACATGTCGGGGTTCACGTTCGCCGCCGGGTAGTCGACGAACTTGCCCGGGCTCTGCGCATCGGCTTGGCGCCAGACGCGGAGCGTGACGGAGAAGAGTTTTTTGGTGGAGGGAGCTTGGGCGACCATGGAGAAGGAATTTACGATTTTCGAATTACGATTTACGACTTGTGCCAGTTCGAGCGGTGTGGAGTGAGGCCACCAAGATGGCGAGAATTTCAGATCCCTCCTGCTGGAGCAGGGACAATCGCCGGGCAGGAATCAAAGCACTGTCCACAAGCAGCTCCATCCAGTAGAGCGATTCGTCGCATTCCTCCTCGGCGATTTTTAATTTGTTGATGAAATCCGGTCGCGACTTCCCGCGACAGGCGGCCCGATAATTCGCACCCACTGACGTGCCGGCGCGGAGCAGCTGATTGCCGAGAACTTTTGCCACGTCGTTCCGCGGCAATGCCTGGACCGCCTTGATCACGCGCAGTCCGTAGGCTTTGGTGCGTTGCTTCAGGTGCTCAGGCGTCATGCGGGTTCCTCCAATCGTAATTCGTAAATCGTAATTCGTTAAATGTGAGTGGGCGGCCCGTGACTTCGTAATTCGTAAATCGTCCGGCGTAAATCGACGCAGTTACTTGTAACTGCGGACGCTCATCTTCGTGAATTCGTAGTTCAGGGGCTCGACGTTGCGGAGCGGGGTCTTGCCCTCGCCTTGGTATTCCCAGGCGGCGACGTGCGCGAACTTCTCGTCGTCGCGTTTGCACTCGCCGTCGGGGTATTGGTATTCCTCGCGGAAGTGGCCGCCGCAGCTCTCCTCGCGCGTGAGGGCGTCGAGGCACATGAGCTCGCCGAGCTCGAGGAAGTCGGCCACGCGGCCGGCGTTCTCGAGCGACTGGTTGAGTGTGGCGGCGGAGCCGGGGACCTTGACGTTTTGCCAGAACTCCTCGCGGAGGGCGGGGATCTCCTTGAGCGCGCGCTCGAGGGACTGCTTCGTGCGGGCCATGCCGCAATCGCGCCACATGATCTGGCCGAGGCGGCGGTGGAAGTGGCTGACGGGCTCCTTGCCGTTCGTGGCGAGGAGGCGCTGGGTCATCGCCGTGACGTTCTCCTCGGCCTGCTTGAACTCGGCGCGGTCGGTGGAGGGCTTGTTGTTCGGCTTCTGACCGGCGAGGTAGTCGCCGATGGTGTAAGGGATGACGAAGTAGCCGTCGGCGAGGCCCTGCATGAGGGCGGAGGCGCCGAGGCGGTTGGCGCCGTGGTCGGAGAAGTTGGCTTCGCCGAGCACGAAGAGGCCGGGGATGTTGGACATCAGGTTGTAGTCCACCCAGAGGCCGCCCATGGTGTAGTGCACCGCGGGGAAGATGCGCATCGGCGTCTTGTAGGCGTTCTCGTTGGTGATCTCGTGGTAGATGTCGAAGAGGTTGCCGTAGCGCTCGCGCACGCCGGCCTCGCCGAGGCGCTTGATGGCGTCGGAGAAGTCGAGGTAGACGCCGAGACCGGTCTCGCCGACGCCGCGACCCTCGTCGCACATGCGCATGGCGGCGCGGGAGGAGACGTCGCGCGGGGCGAGGTTGCCGAAGGACGGGTAGAGGCGCTCGAGGTAGTAGTCGCGGTCCTCCTCGGGGATGTCGGCGGGGTTCTTCTTCGCGTCCTCCTTCTTCTTCGGGACCCAGATGCGGCCGTCGTTGCGGAGCGACTCGGACATGAGGGTCAGCTTCGACTGGTAGTCGCCGGAGACGGGGATGCAGGTCGGGTGGATCTGCGTGTAGCAGGGGTTGCCGAAGCAGGCGCCGCGCTTGTAGGCGCGCCAGATGGCCGTGGCGTTGGAGCCGCGCGCGTAGGTGGCGAGGTTGAAGACGTTGCCGTAGCCGCCGGTGGCGAGGATGACGGCGTCGGCGCTGTGGCGCTGGATCTCGCCGGTGACGAGGTGGCGGACGATGATGCCCTTGGCGTGGCCGTCGACGAGGACGAGGTCGAGCATCTCGCATTGCGTGAAGAGCTGCACGCCGCCGTTGCCGACCATCTTGGAGAGGGCGCTGTAGGCGCCAAGGAGGAGCTGCTGGCCGGTCTGACCGCGGGCGTAGAAGGTGCGGGAGACCTGCGCGCCGCCGAAGGAGCGGTTGGCGAGGAGGCCGCCGTATTCGCGGGCGAAGGGCACGCCCTGCGCGGCGCATTGGTCGATGATGTTGACCGAGACCTCGGCGAGGCGGTGGACGTTGGCCTCGCGGGCGCGGTAGTCGCCGCCCTTGATGGTGTCGTAGAAGAGCCGGTAGACGCTGTCGCCGTCGTTCTGGTAGTTCTTGGCGGCGTTGATGCCGCCCTGGGCGGCGATGGAGTGGGCGCGGCGCGGGCTGTCGTGGAAGACGAAGCACTTCACCTTGTAGCCGAGCTCGGCGAGCGTGGCGGCGGCGGACGAACCGGCGAGGCCGGCGCCGACGACGATGACCTCGTATTTCCGCTTGTTGGCCGGATTGACGAGTTTGATCGAGGCCTTGTGGTTGCGCCACTTGTCGGCGAGCGGGCCGGAGGGAATCTTGGAGTCAAGTTTGGCCATGGCGGGAAAGGATCAGCGATGGATGAAGCCGCTCAGCACGGGGACCCAGCCGAGGACGGAGAGGGGGATGAGGGCGTTGAGGAGGAAGTAGCCCCAGCAGTAAACGACGGCGAAACGCTCGAGGCCGCGCGTCCAGGTCTCGTTCTTGAGGCCGAGCGACTGGAACATCGAGGCGATGCCGTGCGCGAGGTGGTAGCTGAGCAGGCCGACGGCGAAGATGTAGAACAGCGACACGCCGACGTGGCTGAAGCCCTGCAGCATCATCGCATGGACGTCGCGCACCATCGTGCCGTCCGCGAGGCGGTAGGTGTGCTCGCTCCACTCCGGGTTGCCGCCGCGGATCGTGAAGTGCCAGAGGTGATAGACGAGGAACACCAGCACGACGAGGCCGGTGCGGGCCATGACGCGCGAGGCGAGCGTGGCGCGGTTGGTCTTCTCGGCGCCGTAGGCCTCGGGGCGGGCCGCGCGATTCTCGAGCGTGAGCTGGATGGCGAGCCAGATGTGGATCGCCACGCAGGCGAGCAGGAAGAGGCGGATGGCCCAGAGCCCGCCGCCGAGCGACTCGAGCAGGTGGCCGTAGGCGTTGATCTTTTCCGGTGGGAGGAAGATCTGCAGGTTGCCGACGAGGTGTCCCGTGACGAAACCGAACAACACGAGTCCGGTCGCGGCCATCAGGAACTTCCGTCCAATGGACGAGGTGAAGAGCGAGCCGAGGAGGTTCATCGCATGAGGTGTGCTGGATGCCGGCGTGGAAGGGGGCGAACCACCGGCGACGGCACACACAACTCAGTCCCCCCCGCCTTGTAAAGGCTGCCCCCGGAAGACGCCCGAGGCATTAGGGTCCCTTACCTCTATGATTATGCCGCCGCGCCCCCAGACGTCACGGATCGGGCGCATCGGGCTCGCGCGTCGCGGCTCACTTCGCCAGCGGCTTGAGGAGGGCGAACTTCCCGCTCGCCGCCGGGGCGATGAACTTGCGGCGGAACAGGCTCACGCGCGCGCCCTCGCCGAGCACGCCGGCCAGCGCCGCGGGCAACTCCTCCGGCGCGAGCTCGTCGGCGACGTATTGGAATTCCCACCGCTGCTCCGAGACCTGCACGAGGCTCCAGTGCCAGCACGCGAAATCCGCCGGCATGACCCGATCGACCTCGAAGGCCGACACCACCGCGCCGTCCGGGCGCGTGAACAGGTCCTTCTCGCGGCCGAGGATGCGGTAACCCGTCGGCGTGCGCCGCACGATGTCGCCGGTGTGGTAACGCAGCAGCGGCATCGCCACGCGGTCGCGCGTCGTCACGAGGATCTGGAAGGCATCCGGATCCGTCGCACGCCACGGGATCAGTTCGATGAAGCAATTCGCCTCGATCACGCGCAGGTTGTCGCGAAACGCGTCGCCGACGAACAGGTAGCCCGCCTCGGTCGAGCCGTAGAGGTCGACCTGCTCCGCGCCGGGGAACGCCTCGGCGATGCGCGCGCTGTGCTGGAGGCTCGCCTTGCCGTAGGTGAGGATGACGGTCTTGACGCTCGGCACGCTCACGCGCCGCCGCTGCAACGCGCGCGCGAGGAGCGAGAGATACACCGGCTCGCCCTCGATCACCTCCGGCTGCACGGCCTGCAGCTCGCGCACGATGCGCTCCCACTCGCCGTCAGGAAACGCAAAGGGATCGCTCGAGAGATTCAGATACACCGTGCCGTCGAAATACCGGTGCGGAAACGGATGATCCTCGTAGGGACAGAGGTTGCTCGAGCAGCCGACCGGCGCGAGGACGCACTTGCGATACGGGCGGTCGACGTAGCGCGCGAGGCCGGGATGCGCGAGGTAGGCGCGGCGCGTCTGCGCGTTCCACCAGCCGTCCTCCATCACGACCGTCATCGGGCCGCTCGTGGTGCCGGAGGTGTGCTCGTATTCGTATTTTTTCTGCGCGAAGCCGCGCTCGATCTCGCGGTAGTCGGCGAAGAACGCCGTGTGCCCGCGCTGCACGATCTCCTGCTTGGTCAGCAACGGGATCTCGCGGTAACACGCCCACTGGAGCGGCTCATGGTGGAGCGGGAAACGCTGCCCGTAGAGCGGGCTGCGCGCGTAGATGGCGCGCACCTCCTGCTCGAGCGCGACCGGCAGGCGGCCGCCCTCACCCGTGCCGAGCGTGTCGGCCGAGTTGGCGAACGCGGGCGTGGTGACGGCGCTTTCCATCGGTGGCGCGGAGTAAACGTGGCCGCCGGGCATTGTCAAACGACGCGCCCGGCACAGTCCGGCATCATTTTGCGCCGCTCTTCATCCGCTGCCAGTGCGGCCAGAACAGGAGCAACGCATCGAGCACGAGCGCGTGCGTGATCTCGCCGCGCCAGGCGCGCGCGTAGACCTCGTCGACCGGCGCGGTGAGGATCTCGAATTCCTCGTTGGCGTCCCAGTTCGTTTCGCCGCGCCGCTCCGCGCCCTCGATGAGGATGAGGTGGCAGCGGTTCGTCTGCATCGCGGGATTCGGGTGCACCGACGCGAGCAGCCGCGCCGCCGTGCCGGCATAGCCGGTTTCCTCCTGCAACTCGCGCACCCCCGTCGCCACCGGGTCCTCGCCGAGGTCCATGACGCCGCCGGGAATCTCCAGCGAGATGTCGTTCGAACCGAAGCGGAACTGCCGCACGAGCACGAGCTCGTGCCGCGGCGTGACGGCGAGGACGTTCACCCAGTCGGGCGCGTGGATGAGGAAGAAGTCGCGCGGCGCGGGATGATCCGGGTGGTGGAAGTCGACGCTCTCGACGGTGAAGATGCGCGTCGAGGCGACCGGGCGCGCGCCGAGTTTTTTCCAGCGCTGCGGTTTTTGCGGCGAAGCCATGCGCGACGCTCGCCCAGCCCCGCGCGTTTGGCCACGAAGAATTTCTCGCCGGGCGCGCGCCCCGACTCCGCGAGCGGAGCCTGGAGGGCCGAGCTCCCGCGAGGCCGCCACCGTGGAACGCCCCTCCGTGATCCGCGGCCTCGCGGAGCTCGGCCCTCCAGTGGCGATCGGCGGAAAAACAAAAAAGCCCCCGCTCGCGCGGAGGCTTTCGGAAAACGAAACGCGGAGAAAACTCAGCGGCCCGCGGGGAGGCGGATCTTCTGGCCGACGCGGAGGCGGCTCGGCTCGATGCCGGGGTTCTCGGCGAGGATGGCGTCGAGGCGGACGCCGAACTTGGTCGCGACCTTGGCGAGCGTGTCACCGGCGGCGATGGTGTAGGTGCCGTCGGCGTTGCGGACGCCCGTGGGGGCGGCGGCGCCGGCCTTGCCACCGGGGGCGGGAGCCGCGGTGCGCTTCTTCATGTCCTCATCCATCTTGGTGAGCTGGCCGCGGATGGAGCCGATTTCGGTGCCGACCTGATTGAGGGCGTTCTGGACGCCGTCGCGCAGGTTGCGCATGTCGGTCTCGGACTTGGCGGAGGCGGCGCGCACCTCGTTTTCGATCGTGCCGATGCGGGCGATCTGGTCGGCCTGCGCGGCCACCGTGGCTTTGACCTTGTTCGCGTTAACCATCGCGAAAATGCCAACCACGAGGGAGATGGCGCCGAGGATCACGCCGGCCAGGGGCATGATGCTGCTGTTGCTGGTGCTGCTGTCGCGGGAAAGAGTATCCATGTGTAAGGAGATTCGGCGGGTTTTGTATGTCCCGCCCCAGAGTGAGGCAAGAAGCATTTGTTCACCAATTTGTGTCCGAAACCGCCGGACCGCCCCTCGGTTCCGTTGGATCTGCTCCCAACTAATGCCAATTAGACCCTTCCCTTGACTCGGGAGGACGCTTTGACTCCGCTAGCGGTGGTCTTTCGGGGTGTAGCTTAGCCTGGTAGAGCGCCTGGTTTGGGACCAGGAGGTCGTAGGTTCGAATCCTATCGCCCCGACCATTGTCAAAACGGAGGCCGAACAGCGCTCGCCGCCGATGCCGCGAATGAAGCCGTCGGCGGCACGCAGCCGTAGAAAGGCACCAGACTAGATGAATTGTGCGACCGGTCGCGTAGTTCACGTCAATCGGCCTCCGACCAAGCATTCCAGCGGCCGCCCGGTTGCCGACCTGCAACTGCCAAAACGACGATTGGGCGAAAAATGGCGTGCAAACACCCCCATCCGCACCTAGCAATTTCCGTCACCCCAGTGCTTGCCCTCATCGTGCCGAGCACCCTCCACCTCCAAGTTGCACACACAATGAAGCGGTTAATTGTCGCGATAGCCCTTACAATTTTGACGCATCAGACTTCGAGAGCCGCCACGATCGTTTGGGCTAACACGAGTTCGAGCTGGACAACAGGTTCAAGTTGGGTCGGTGGAACCCCACCTGCAAACAGCACCGTGACCGACATCGCGTCTTTCGGCTCCGGAACAGTAGTAAACCCGAGTATAACAGCTCAGGCCAGCATCAATGGAATCATTTTCCAGTCTGGAGCGAGTGCCTACACATTAGGAGGAAGCAGCACATACATCATTGGCTCGAGCGGAATTTCAAACTCTGCGACGAACACTCAGACGATTTCCGCGAACGTGCGCACAAGCATAGCACAAGCTTGGACCATATCGTCTGGGGGAACGCTGGTATTGTCCGGCGGTGTAGATTTAACTAATAGCACAAACAACGCCACTCGCACGCTTACTGTGGGAGGTGCTGGTAACACCACTTTCTCTGGGACCATATCTAACGGTGGGACAGGTGCAGTCGGAAGTCTCACCTACAATGGCTCCGGTATTCTTACGCTTTCGGGCGCGAATACTTTTTCCGGAACTCTCTCCCTCGGGAATGGCACGCTTAATGTGAACAATGCCACGGCGCTAGGATCCACGTCCGCAACTTTTACGATTTCCGGTGGCACCATCGACAACACCAGCGGTAATTCTCTCACCAATTCCAACAATAACGCGCAGACGTGGAGCGGTAACTTTGCTTTCGGAGGCTCCAACGCGCTCAACCTCGGCACTGGCGCCGTCACGCTGAGCGGCGCGAGCCGCACCGTCACGGTCAACGGCAGCACTCTCACCGTCGGTGGCGCCATCGGCGACGGCAGTAACGGCTACGGCCTCACCAAAGATGGTGCGGGAACATTGACGCTCACTGGCGCCAGCACCTACACCGGAGGCACCACGGTGTCGGCCGGCACGCTGAATCTCTCCGGCGCCAGCAACCGCCTGAGCACTTCAGGTGCAATTACCGTTTCCGGCGGCACGCTTGACCTCGGCGGCAACGGTCAGACGACGAGCGCCACAGTCACTCTTTCCGGTGGGACAATCCAAAACGGAACTTTGACTCAGAACGGCGGCAACTTCGCCGCGCAGAGTGGCACAGCCAGCGCCGTTCTCAGCGGCACTGGTTCGTTGACGAAGACGACGGCCGGCTCTGTCACGCTCTCTGGCTCGAACAATTACTCCGGCGGCACGACCATCTCCGCCGGCACGCTCTCCGCGGGACACAACAGCGCCCTCGGCTCCGGCAGCGTCACCGTCTCCGGTGGCACGCTGTCCGTGGCCAATGGCATCAGCCTCGCCAACACGATCTCCCTCGGCGCGAGTGGCACCCTCAGCGGCACCGGCAGTGCCGCCCTCACGGGTTCGCTTGGTGGCACCGGCACGCTCTCCGGTTCCCTGACGCTGGGCAGCGGGGCGAACATCAATCCCGGCAACAGCCCCGGCATCCTCAGCAATACCGGCACCCTGACCTTCGATTCCGGCTCCACTTACACGTGGGAGCTCGCCGCCTTGAGCACGACGGGCGCGGGCACCAATTTTGACCAGATCGCCAACACCGGCACGATCAACCTCACTGGCGGTTCGCTCGCCTTGTCGCTCGGCAGCTACGCCCCTTCCGCCGACCCGTTCTGGACCCTTAACCGCTCCTGGACGGTCATTTCCACCACCGGCGGCTCCATCACGGGCACCGCGCTGAGCATCAGCACCAATCAAACTCCTTGGTCGAGCTACGGCAGTTTCTCCACCGGTCTCAGCGGACAGGACATGGTCCTGAACTGGACCGCCAACGCCATCCCCGAGCCCTCCACCTACGCCGCCATCGTCGGTG
>VFQQ010000222.1_pt1 | contig 140203 bp, 97 predicted proteins | sample 3512341 | NCBI WGS metagenome assembly VFQQ01 (sample SAMN10412373, study PRJNA504923) | tailings metagenome | isolation source: Relicate 2 Philex TSF1 revegetated site | place: Philippines: Tuba, Benguet | collected 2017-08-29 | reverse complement strand
AAACGCCTGTGCGGCCTGAATTGACATCGGCACTTATTTACGACGCTGTGTTTAGATGCGCGACGGCCGGCCTTCCGACAAACCGTAGCGCACCCAGTGCATGAAGGCCGCCCGCCGGTCGTTGTTGACCGCAGCGGCGACGTCCGGGTTGAGCGCCAGATAGTCGTCGACCCGGAAGGTGTCGTTGAAGATGCGCGCCTCGTACACGCCGAAGAAATAATAGTGCAGGAAGACGGTCGACTGGAAGGTCCCCCACACCGTGGCTACATCGGGATAGAGATTGAGGTAGAAATTCACATCGAAGACCGGAGGCACCCGTCCGAGCCGGCCTTCCGTGCGGCCATAGCGCAGCCAATGCAAGGTCGCTCCACGCCAGTCATTCAGGAAGGCGGCTTGCAGGTCCTCGTTGAGCGCGAGGTACTCGAAAACCCGAAACTCGTCGTCATACGCCCGACCTTCGTAAATTCCGTAGTTCCAGAAATGCTGCCAGCCAAGGATGAGATCGTTGCCCACCGCAGCCGCCACGTCGGGATTGCGCTCGAAATAGCCGGCGGCGTCGAATTCGAGGGGAATGCGTCCGAGCCGACCTTCGATCCGTCCTTCGTTCAACCAGTGCAGCAACGCCTTCTTGAGGTCGGGCCCGAGCGCGGCCAGCAGTTCCGGATATAGTGCCAGGTATTCCTCCGGACGGAATAGCTCGTCGTAAAGTTCTCCGTCGAACACCCCGACATCGCGGTAGTAGAGCCACGCGCCATAAAGATCGTTGGCAAACTGGACCTGATACTCCGGGTAGCGAGTCAGGTAACCGACGATGCTGAACCCCTCGGGAATGCGGCGCCCCTCCGCACGACCGTAAGAATACCAATGCAGGGCGGCCTTCTGGCGATTCGTTCCGAAAATCACCGCCAAATCGGGAAACTGGTTCAGATACGCGGCTGCATCGAACTCGCCGTCCGTGCGCCCTTCCGCAGCACCGAGGTCGACGTAGTGGCGCCAAGCGGCGTCGAGTCGCGCCGTCCCCGTCAGTCCTGCCCCGATCTCCGGATACTTCGCGAGGTAGGCAACGGCATCGAAGGACGCGGGCCGGGCAAGGGCTGGATCGAGCAAGCCCAGCCGCACCGGACCAGTCGTGACAGAGCCCTTCAGATTGGTGGCGACGGCGCGGAACCAGCTGCCGTTGAAATTCGCCACGCCGGAAGGGCCAAAGACAAGTCGGACCACGGCGCCACCGGCCGTCCACACACCTTCGCTGAGCGGCTGCCACGTGTCCGTCCCGGGCGCGCGTCGTTCCCACTTGATGTTGACCAATCCGGAGCCGGAGGCCCGCGCGACAAACTGGGCACCTTCATCTGCAAAGACGAAGACGCTGAGGGGGACCGCATTGAACTGAGGAGGCAAGTCGGCCGAAGGGTCGCGCAACAAGGCCGTAAACCCTTCGCCCACCGCGACGTCCCATGCCGGGGCCAGCCCGAGCGTATGGGCGACCTGACCGAATTCCCCGCCGCCCCAACCGGTGACCAAACCGTTCGAGCGCAACACGAAGCTGTGGGTCGAGAAAACGTCGCCATCGACGGCATCCGAGATTCCGGAGGACGGGAACGGCACCGTCCCTTCGGCCGCGGTCTGATCCAAGCCCCACCGCACCACAGAGCCATCGCTCTTGATCGCGAGGGACGTATCGATGCCGGCCCGCACTGCAACCACATCGGTCAAGCCGGGAGGAACCGTGGCTTCGCCGTTGCCAGAAGGTGCCCCCGCACTCCAAGCGACAACCGTCCGATCGCGCCGCAATGCCAACACGTGCTGCACGCCGACGGAAACGTCGATGATATCCGTAAGGCCAACCGGTCGGTTGGCGGTCAATCCGGGCAGGCCTGCCACCAACACAGTACCGTCCTTGCGCAGGCCGATGGAGGAGTGGAAGCCCGCCGCGATCGCAATCACGCCGGTCCAGCCGCCGACTCCCGTCGTTTCGCCGGATAAATCGCTACCCCAGCCGACCACCGTGCCGTCGCTCCGCAGGGCGAGCGAGTGGTAGACACCGGCCGCCACCGCCACGACCCCTGCGAGGCTGCCGGGGACGACACTCTGACCGTAGTCATTGCCTCCCCAGGCTACGACCGCACCCGTGCGCCGAAGGGCCAGGGTGTGCCGGGCACCGCTTTCGATCGCAACGGCATCGTTCAAACCCTCCGGAACGCTCAAGCGAGCCCCTTCGGGCAACCCCCACGCAATCACTTGGGTGGTCGCAGGAGCAACCAACACGTAAATGGGCGCACTGAGGGTCGTGCCCGCGTCGTCGGTGATTGCAACCGTGTAGGCTCCGGCGGTCGCACGCGTCGCACTGACCAAACCCAGGCTGGCACCGGTGGCGCCTTCGATCAGAGCGTTGTTTCGATACCACTGATAACGCAGCACGCCAACTCCGGACGCAACAACCTCCAATTCAAGACTTTGCCCGGGCGATAGCACTTGCCGGGGCGACGTCAGCCCGGTGATCGAAGGTCCCTCCCCTTGGGCGGCGGCCGTTCGGCGCGACAAAGTCGGGCTGCCTTCCAAAGAAGCGTTTAGATTTACGGACCAGGCTGCTCCGCTGGACGGGGTATCCGTCCCCGTCGAAACGCGCCCGAACTCGTTCACAAGGAAGTCGTCCCATACCTCCGTTTCCGCCACTAAAAATCCAGGCCCGCAGGCCGCTACGAACCAAAACGCTAGGCAGGGAAGAAATCGGCGGGCCATGTTGCAAACAAAAGTCCCCTAAACGCGGTATCATGCAAGCTGCGGAATTACTAAGCCCGAATGGAAGCCGCCAACCTGACGCAGGATCGGGCCAAAGGTATGCCAACTCCGTAGTTATACGTCTAGTCAGGAACGTAAAAGTCGCGTAAGGTTGCACCATGCGGCGACCTTTGGGCGCAGCGGAACACCCATTACCTTGAAACCCTTCTTCACCGCCTTCTCGATCGCGACCCTCCTCGCATTGCTCATCGTGGCTGATCGAGAGCGCGGACCAAGTCCGCAGGATCGGGTTTCAGACCCCTCGGACGCCAGCTCTGCCCGGCTGGAAAGCAAACGCCTCAAAACCGTGTGGGCCCAAACCGCGGCAGATTCGAAGCGCCGGCCCTCGGATTCCCTGCAGGCGGTGTTTCCGGAACTCGACGAACACGTCGCCGATTGGCGCACCTTCAAGCCCGCGACCTTCGTTCTCCAGCTGGACGAAAATCTGCGCGTTCCGTTCGACGTGACGGCCCTCCAAGCTGACCTCCGCCGAACGGTGCTTACCGCACGACTTGGAGAAGCGGACGCGGCCGATCGGGCGCTTGCCGGCGCCTATCTCGTAGCCACCTCCGTCGCCTCCGACCGTTGGGACGCCCTCGTGGTTCTTCCGGGCATGGAATATCGCGTGACCGTACGCGGGGGCCACGCGACCGTCGACGAGCACGTGGATCACGGGATGGTCTGCGCCACCGACCTTCCTCCGCCGGTGGCGGAGCCGGCCGGACCGTCCTCATTGGCGGGGAAGTCCTCGCAGGCGGCGCCGCCCCCCGGGCTCACGGTCGACGTTCTCTTCCTCTATAACGCCGAAGCCCTCGCCGACCGCAAAGGCGACGTGCTCGCAATCGACGCCGATTGCTCAAACTATATCGCGGCAAGCAACGCCGTACTGGCGAACTCGAGAATTGGCGGATTCGCTTGGCGCTACCTCGGCGTCGAGGCGGCACCGGGCTACGCGGCCACCGAGCACACCTTGGACGACCTGAGGGCCATGCGCGGCACCGGTGCGATCGCCGGCTTCGTCGAAGAACGTCAACGCACCCGCGGAGCCGACCAAGTGGTGATGCTCGCCGGTGGACGCAAATTGGATGCCGTCGGCCGCGCCTGGGTGGGCGGTTCGGTGGCCCACAGCGTGGTGAGCTACCCTTATGCCACCTATGGCGAGGGATTCCGCTCCTCCAGCGTCACCTCTTATACGACCGTCTGCCACGAGATGGCCCACAACTTTGGCTGCAACCACCAACGAGAGGATGCGAGCACCGAAGCCAAGGACGGCGACGGCAAGTACCACTATGCCCATGTCCATCGGGGCAGGTACGGACTCAACGGAACGATCATGGCCGTTTACCTCAACGCGACCAATATGACCCGGATCCCCTACTTCTCGTCCGCCGAGGTCAGCTTCGAGGGCGCCCCGCTCGGCGTTGGCCAGCACGACCCCCGTGCCGCGCTCAACGCCAGGATCCTGGAGGAGAATGCCGGAAGGATCGCCGCACTTCACAACCCGCCGACCCCTCCGGCGATCATCGAGCATCCGCAATCGCTCACGATCATCACGGGCGAAACCGCGACCTTCGCGGTACGAGCCTCGGGCGAAAACTTGTCCTACGCTTGGTCACGCAACGGAACGCCCCTCGCCAGTCACGGCGGCACTGATCGCCTGGAAATCGCAAACGCGGCGCCCGCCCTTGCCGGCGACTATACCGTCACCGTTTCGAACCGTCACGGCGCCGTCACCAGTTTTGCGGCAACCCTCACGGTGAACTCCCGCCCGGGAGCGGAACGTCCTTCCGAGTCTCCGGTCGGCGATACCGCTGGGCCGGTCATTGGCAACGACACCTTTTCGTCCAGTCCCAATCCCCTGACACCACCTCCGCCCAAGGCAGGATCTGCCGAAGGCTCCGGGGGCGGCTCGCTCAGCGGCGCATTTGCCCTGGCCGCAGCCGCCTTGCTCTCGCTGCGATTCCTGCGGGCGGATCAGCGGCGAGCGCGGCGGCCTTCGGACGAGCCGTAACGCACCCAGTGCATGAAGGCGGCCTGGCGGTTGTTGTTCACCACCGCCGCCACGTCCGGGTTGAGTTCGAGGTACTCGTCCACCCGGAACGCCTCGTCGTAATGCCGGGCCTCCTGCACCCCGTAGTACCAGAAATGCTGGAACACCGTGGACTGGTAGGTCCCCCACACCGTCGCCACGTCCGGATACAGGGTCAGGTACCGGCTCACGTCGAACACCCCGGGCACGCGGCCCAGCCGGCCCTCCGTATTTCCGTACCGCAGCCAGTGCAACGTCGCCGCCCGCCAATCCTGGCTGAACGCCTCGAACAGGTCCGGGTTGAGCGCAATGTACTCGAAGGCCCGGTACTGGTCGTCGTACGCACGGCCCTCGTAGATTCCGTACTGCCAGAAGTGCTGCCACCCCTTCACCGGATCCCCTCCCATCGCCGCCGCCACGTCCGGGTTGCGCTCGAAGTAGCCTTCCGCACTGAATGCCGTCGGAATCCGCCCCAGCCGGCCCTCCACCCGGCCCGCTTCCAGCCAGTGGATCAACGCCGCTTTCAGGTCCGCCCCAAACAGTGCCAGCAACTCCGGATACAACCCCAGGTACTCCTCGGGCCGGAACTCCTCGTCGAACAGCTCCCCGGCCTTCACCCCGTGGTCGCGGTAGTATTCCCACGCCCCCACCGGATCGTTCCCGAACCGCGCCGCGTGCTCCGGATTCCTCGCCAGGTACCCCGCCACGCTGAACCCGGCCGGCACCCCCGGATACACGTCCGTCGCCGTCGCCGGCTCCCCTTTCGGGCCGCCATCCTTGTTGTCCTCTTCATCGGGGGCGGGCGGGACCTCGACCGTGACAGTTGCGACCGTGCTCACGGCCGACCCTTCCGAGTTCGTGGCCTTCAGAGCGTAACCGCCGGCGTCCGCTGAATCGACGTCCGCAAGGGTGAGCGTGGCGGTCGTCGCGCCGGAAACGCCCCCGCCGTCCACGACGGGCTGTCCGTCCTTCGTCCACTCGTAGCTCGGCGCCGGGGCGGCCTCGACCGTCGCCGCCAGCACCAGGGTTTCGCCCTTCCGGGCGGTCTTCCCGTTGGGATGCTCGAGGAAGCGCGGCGCCTTGGCCGGATCCACCGTCAGGGCGGCGGCACTGCTCGTCGCCGACCCGACGGCGTTGACCGCAACCAGGGTGTACAGGCCGGCGTTCGCCGACGAGACCTTCGACAGGGTGAGCGTCGCCGTCGCCGAGCCCGAAACGTTGCCTCCGTCGACGAGATCGACGCCGTCCTTGCGCCACCGGTAGGTCGGCGCCGGATTCGCATTCGCGGAAGCCGTCAGGGTCACGTTTGCCCCCTCCTTGACCGTCTGCGAAACCGGCAGCAGAGCGAAGACTGGGGCCGACTGCACGGTGAGCGCCGCGCCTGCACTGGTCGCCGTTCCCTCGCTGTTCGCGACCGTCACCGAGTAGACCCCGCCGCTCGAAGCCGCGACCTTCGTCAGCGTGAGCGTGGCCGTCCCCGCCCCGGCGATGCCACTCCCGTCAACCAAATCCACGCCGTCGCGACGCCACCGATACGACGGGGCGGGATAGCCCGACGCGACCACGGAAAAGACGGCATCGCCTCCCGCGACGACCGTCGTGGAGGCAGGCTGGGTGGTGATGGCCGGCGCGCGGGGGGCCGGATTGACGGCGAAGGTCGCCGCCGCGCTGGTTGCCACGCCCCCGGAGTTTGAGGCCACCGCCGTGTAGACGCCGGCATTTGCCGCCGAAGCGTTCGCGATCGTCAGCGTGGCGGTGGTCGCACCGGATACGTTCCCGCCATTCATCAGCACGACACCGTCCTTGCGCCACTGATAGGTCGGAGCCGGCTGGCCGGTGGCGGAAACGACAAAGCTCACGCTCGTTCCCTCGGTGACGGTCCGCGATGCCGGCTGGGTGACGAAGGCGGGCGCGATCACCGGATCGGACACCGTCAGCGAAGCCCCGTTGCTCGTCGCGGTACCGGCGGCGTTGGACACGACCACACTGTAGGTGCCGGCGGCCCCAGGCGCCACGTTCGTTAGGGTCAAGGTCGCCGTGGCGGAACCGGAAATCCCACCGCCATCCGCCAGCGCCACGCCGTTGCGCCTCCACACGTAGGCCAGCGGTCCCGTCCCCCCGGCCGCCACTGAGAAAGAGACGGACTGACCGCTCAGGACCGAGCGGCCCGCCGGATGGCTGGAGATGGAGGGGGCGATCGCCTCCGGAAGCAGAGTCGCCAGGTCGGACACCGTCGAACCGGCGGAATTGGATACGACGACGGAGTAGACGCCTGCGTCGTCATTCGAGGCGGAGGCGATGACGAACGTCGCACCGGTCGCCCCGGCCAGGTCCGCACCGTCCTTGCGCCACTGATACATGAAGGGCTGGGTGCCGTCGGCCGTCACCGAAAGCGTGATCTGCCTTCCCCCGACGATTCCGAACGACTGATCCGCCGACGCCGGCAGCATGCCGCCGGCCAGGAGGAAGGCGGCAGCCCACAGGCGGCGGCCCAGGGCCGCGAACGCGGTGCGGCGGCAGCTCCGCCGGGGCGCACCCCCGCGGACGGGAGCCGCGGATTCGGGCGCGATTGCAGAGGTCTTCGTCTTCATGGTCATCATTTCGATGACCCCGAAGTATTTTATATATAGAGGTCCGGTCGAAAGCGACCGGACCTCCATATAGTCTTTGACGGCCGCCTTACGGACACCGTCAAAGCATTGTCAACGCCCTACGAACGACTCCCGCACCGCCCTGGAGAAATCCCCCAGAAAATCCCTCTAAAAAACGATCAAACGACACCCTCCTTCCCTTCGTATCTGGTTTGTAAATACACTGTTTTCCTCGTAAAAAAGGCAAATCCACGAGGAAACGATCCGCGCCTCCCCGGCCTTCCGTTCATCGCAGCCCCGGCACGGGCGCGTAAAAAAATGCCCGGGAAGCGCCGGGAACCTCCCGGATCGCCTGGGGGCAATCTCCCATATAATTTTTTATAAACGGTCCATTAGAATGGACCTTTTGACCGCCATCCGTCGCCTCACGGCTCCGTCGCCGGGCGGATACGCAAGGGCCCCATGATCGTCCAGTCGCGGGCCGCATTGTTGTGCGGGCCGGCGTCGACCTCGAAGATCACCTCGCCCGGCGCCGCGAGCGTAAAGGTGTGCCGCAACTTCATCAGGCCGCGTTGATCGTAGCGATCGCGGGGATTGATCTCCTGGGTGTAGAACCGCTCGGCCGGCGAGCCAGGCGCGGCGGATGCGGACAGGCTGACGCGGATGCCATCCGTCCGGTCGCCATGCGGGATCTCCTCCGCATAGGCGCCAGGCAGGATGCCGATCTCGCAGGTGAAGACATGCGCGCCGGCCGGCAGACTGAAGACCAGTCGCTTCGACGGTTGCGCGTCGAAGAAGGACCGCTTGTCCTGCTCGTAACGGGCCAGCGGCGCTCCCGTGAAATAGCGGACGGGCAGCGGCTCGAGGCCCGCGAAGAGCGGACGGGCCCTCCGGGGCACCTCTTCCCACGCCACCTCGCGGCCAACCAAGTGCGTCTGCCACTCGTTTACCGAAATCTCCGGCCAATCCAGCGTATCGAGCAGACCATCGACGAACCTGTCCCGCTTTCCTTGCGCGAGGTAAACGTCGATCGTACCCCAGCTGAAGGCCTGCCGGGAATCGATCCCCAGGCGATCGCGCGCCAGGCCCACGAGACCGGCGTTGAAGCGTTGATCGCCGCACAGAACCAAGGCGCCGACCTGGTAGTCGGCGAGCGTGGCGAAAGCCTTCTCCAGATACGCGCGGTCGGACTCGACTCCCGTCCGCAACATCAGGGCGCGGCGCCCGGTGTTGTAGGGGATGACCGAACTCCAGTCGTCTCCCGCCACCACCAGTACGTCGTTGGGCGCGGTCGCGAGCCTCAGGTTCTCGATCATCTGAATGCTGCCCGGCTCCTCTTCGATCATGTCGCGGCCGTGGCGGACAAAGACCGTCGCAACCTGCACCCCGAAGAGCGCAATAACGAGCGCCCAGCTCACCGACCGCGGCAGACGCGACTCCACCAGCCCGACCGCGACCAGCCCGACCGCCATCATGAGCGTCCAGGCGTTGGCCACATAGTAGTAGGCATGGAACGCGTAGAGCAGCGGAAAAACGACTTGCACCGCCATAAAGCAGGTCAGCAGGACAACGAGCAGCCGCCAGCGCTCCCGTCCCAAAAACGCCCCCAGCGCCGTCACCGCCAGCAGCACGGGCCAGGCCATCAACTCCGCGAACCAGATGTCGACATGCTGACCCCAGATGTCGGCGGCAAAGCGCCGGCCGAAGCCGTAGTTGAAATCGCGCAGGTTCTCGGACTGCAGAAAGGCGCCGGAGAAGGCCGCGCCCTTGACCGCGTCCGCATAGGACACCCAGGCCAGCGCGACGGCAATCGGCAGCAGCCCGGCCGGCGCGCACCAGAGCGCCCGCCGAACCACCGACCGCACGCCCCCCCCGCCGGGCTGGCGCACATCCCCCCACACCCACCACAAGGTCCACGCAGCGGCCGGCATCAGGAAGAAGAGAAAGGTCGTGACCTTGACCAAGGCCGCAAGCACACCCGCACCCAAGGCGAGCGCGAACCAGGCCGGACGGCGCGTCTCGCCCGTTAGCACGTATCCAACAAAAAACCACGCGGAGAACATCAGCGCCATCGTCTCGATGAGGAAGGCGCGCGCATAAAACAGGTAGAGCGGACACGAAACGATCGCCGCCAGCAGCAGCAGGCGCTGCCAGCGGGCAAACCCGAGCCGGGCGAACGCCAGGAGAAAGGCCGGCAGCGTGAGATAAAAACAGAGCAGCCCGACGAGCCGGCCCGCCATCGGAAGGTCGAGCCCGGAGACGTTCGAGAGCGCGACAACCGTCCACTGGTAGAGAGGGAACTCCATCGGGATGGACCACGGCGGCCCCAGCACCGGCGTCGGATAGGCCAGGGAGAAATTGCCTTCCTGCTGGATGAAGTAGGCGGAGATCGCCGTCTGCGCTTCGCGAAAGCCGTTGTGAGGCAGGCCGGTCGAACCCCAGCCCAGGGAACCGACCCAGACGTGAAGCACCAGCAGGATGACGAGCAGCCAGGCGGCCACCCGTTCGCGGGGGTCGCGTCCGGATGCGTCCATGTGCGCCTCCGGCGGCGGAATCTCCTTACGACGGGCGCTCACTTGATCTCCACCTTGCCGAGCATGGCCCAGTCGCGCGCCACGCTTCCGACCGGACCGGGCGTGGTCGCGAGCACGACGCGGCCGTCGCGCTCCAGCGTGAAGCGCGCCGACATCGTTTGCACCCCGCGGTCGGAAGGACGGTCGCGAGGCGAAAGCAGGCGGGTAAAGAGCGTGCGTTGCCCGCCGTCGGGAAGTTCCTCGTACACAGTGAACTCGACGCCGTCGGTGCGATCCCCGTAAGGCACCGTTTCCTCGTAGGCCCAGTCGATGATCGCCCCTTCGAAGACGATCTCGCGCTCGCCGGCAGGCACATCGAAATACAAACGCAGGGTCGGATGGGCATTGAAGTACTCGCGCCCGTTGAACTGCACGGTGCCGAGTCCGAAATCCGAAAAGAACTTCACGGGCTTAGGCTTCATCTGCCGCAGGAACTCGCGGCTTTGTCCCGGAAGCCGGGCCACCTCGACCTCGCGCGAGTTCATGGCATTCTCGTCGGCGATCGCCTCAGCCGTGAGATGCAGATCCTGCCGGTCCACGAGGGCTTTGACGATGGGAATGGCTCCGAGGCGGAGGTTTTCCTCCATGTACACGTCGAAGTCCTTCCATACAAAGACGGGCTTGGGATGAAAGCCGAACGCGGCGATCGCCCGGTCCAGAAAGGGCCGGTAAGAGCGAACCTTGTCGCGCACCAACATCACGACCACCCGTTCGTCCCGAATCCGCTCGAACGCCGCGTCAAGGTAAGTGGGCTGGAACTCGCGGCCGTTCGGGATCATGAGGGCGCGGCGTTGCGTGTAATAGGGAATGATCGAACTCCAGTCCTCGCCGGCGATCAGCATGACGTCGTCGGGCTCGGTCACGGCCTGGAGCGCCTTGGTCATGGGGCTGCCGCCCCGGCTCTCCCCTTGCATGGATTCGTACTGCACCTTGAAGAAACCCCAGACCTGCCCCGCCATGAGCACGCCGATGAGCACCCACGCGCCCACGCGAGGCAGCCGCGAATCGAGCAGGCCCCAGCCAACCGCCGCAAACGCGATCATGAGCACAACTGCGTTGGCCACATAGTAGTAGGCGTGCCACGCATACAGCTCGGGGAAAACGACCTGCACGGCGAAGAACAACGCCAGCATGCCGGCGATCCAGACCCAGTGCCGCCATGCAAACAACAGGGCAAGCGCACCGGCGGCGAGCGCCACGGGAACGGAGGTCACCTCGCGAAAAATCTGGTACCAATGCTGGTTCCACACTTCCGGCGCGAAGCGGCGCCCGATCCCAAAATTGTAGTTGCGCAGATTTTCCGACGTCAGGAACGCGCCCGCGGGGTTCTGCGCCTTGACCGCATCGGCAAAGTGCACCCACCACGCACTGAAGATCAACGGCACGAGCACGGCCGCCAAGCCGAAGGCGAACACGCCACCCCAGGCTCGCGTCCCGCCGCCAGGTTGTCCGGGTCGCAGCCGCCAGAAACGCCAGAGCGTCCAGACAAAGGCCGGCATGAGCGCGAACATGAACGTGGTGACCTTGACCAGCCCGGCCAGCGTGCCCGCGACCATCGCGACCGCCAGCCAACCGAGGCTGCCGCGCCCGACCGCCCGCAGGTACGCGAGCAAAAACCAAGCCGAGAACATCAGCGCCATCGTCTCGATCATGAAGGCGCGCGTGTAGATCGTGTAGAGCGGACAGGTCAGCACAAAGGCCAGCGCAAGGTAACGCCGGCCCGGAGGCACGCGCCCGAGTCCGAGCAACAGGTACAACGCCGGCAGCGTCAGGTAGAAACACGCGATGCTCACCAACCGGCCCGACTGCACCAGATGCAATCCGGTCGCGTTGCTCACCCACACCGCCGACCACTGATAGAGAGGAAACTCCATCGGGATCGACCATGGCTTGCCCAGCACCGGGGTCGGATAAGCAAGCGAGAAGTCGTTGTCCTTCTGGATGTGGTAAGCCGAGATCGCCGTCTGCGCCTGGCGGAACTCGTTGCCGGGCAGATTGGCACTCCGCCAGCCCAGCGTCATCGTCCACAGGTGGAACAGCCCCGCGACGCACAGCACGAGGAGCGCGATGCGGCGCTCCGCATGGTCGCCGGGCGAGGCAGCGGGAAGGTCGGTCATGCCCGGAAACAAGACCTCCGCGCGGGGCCTTGCCAACAGTGTTTTTGCCGGCGTGCACGGCACGCCGGCCACGGTGCAACTTCAAACTGGCGCGCGGCGCGCGGCGCCGCAATCGTCCGCCGATTCGCGCCTTCATGCAGGAAACGCCTCTTGCCACCTTCTTTCTCGACGAACCGGCCCACGAGTCCACCGTGCCCGCCGGCCCCCGCCTGATCCGGGGCTGGGCAGTCGCCCGGCCTGGGGTCGTCATCACCGACCTGCGCCTGCGCCTAGGCGAACGCCTTTTTCCGGTCTTTCACGGCCATCCCCGCGCCGACCTCGCCCGCCACTTCGGCGCCCGCGAGCCTTTCCTGCTGGCCGGCTTCGAGGCCGAGATCGAACTCGCTCCGGGCGAGAACCGGCTCGAGTTCGACGCCTGCCTGCTCACGGGCGAATGGCGTCCGCTCGTCACGCAGCTCCTCTACGCAATCGACAATCCCTTCGAGCCGCTGCCGCGCACGGGCATCGTCAACCCGCACGAGTTCTCCCGCGCCCTCCGCCTCACCCTGCAGCGCGCCCGCGACCAGCCGCTCGAACAGGCCGCGCAGGAGGTCGCCGCCGCGCTCCCGCTGCCGTTCGTCACGCGGTTTGCCGCCGTGCCGTTCCACGGACACCTCCACCACCCGCCGCTCCTCCTGCGCGCGGACTTTGGGCGGATGATCGTCGAGGGTTGGATCTTTCACGAAACGCGCCGCATCCGCCAGGTCGCCGCCACCGTCGACCTGCAAGCCTGGCAAACCCTCGAGATGGGCGGCGAGCGCCCTTACGTCGCCGGCCTGCACCCCGACCAGCCGAACGCCCGCTTCAGCGGCATCCACGGCTTCATCGACATCCCGGCGCAGCTGCCCCAGCCCGTGAGCGTCCGCCTCTACGCGGAACTCGACGAGGGCGAATGGACCCTCTGCCACGTCCAGCGCAACCACGTCTACGACCACGAGCAGAACAAACAGCCCTACGCCGCCGGCAGCCTGCCCACCTTCTGGCGCGCGGCCAAGGCGCTCGAAAGCGCCTGCCTCGCCCGCGGCTTCGCGGTGCCGCGCGACCGCAATTTCTACGCCACGCTGCGGGAGGACTGGACCGACTACCGCACGCGCCGCCTGCCCCGCCGCGCAGCGCCGCCCGCGCAGACCGAGGCCAACGCGGCCGCCGAGGTTCCCCCGTCGGGCGCCGCCACGGGCTGCGTCGCCCTCGTCACCCACAACCTCAACTACGAGGGCGCGCCGCTCTTCCTTGTGGAGTTCGCCGAGTATCTGGCCGGCCGCGGAAGCAGGCTGCAGGTGATCAGCGCCGCCGAAGGTCCGCTCCGCGCCCGCTACGAGGCGCTCGGCGCGACCGTCACGGTCGTCGACGTGGCCGCGCTCCGCCAGGCGACCGACGCCGGAGGCCTGCGCCGCGCCCTCGCCGCCCTCGCCCGCACGCTCGACCTGGGCGCCGCCGATCTCGTGGTGGCGAACACCTTGTCCGCCTACTGGGGCGTGCACCTGGCGAAGCGTGCCCGCCGGCCCTCGCTCTTCTACATCCACGAGAGCACCACGCCGGACTGCTTCTACCTCGGCCACCTGCCGCCCGCCGTGCTCCCCGTGGTGAAGGAAACCTTCGCCCTCGCCTCCCACGTCTCCTTCCTCACGGATTCCACGCGCCGGTACTACCGCCCGCTGCTCACGCGCGCCAACCACGGACTCAACCCGGGCTGGATCGACCTGCGCAAACTCGACGCCCACCGGGCCTCCCATTCGCGCGAGTCCCTGCGCGCGCGCCTGCACCTCGCGCCCGCCACCCGCCTCGTCATCAACCCGGGTACCGTCTGCGAACGCAAGGGCCAGCACATCTTCGCCCGCGCCGTCGACCTGCTCTGGCGCGCGCACCCGGATCTCGCCGCCCACGCGGAGTTCCTCATGATCGGCGCGCGCGAGACGCGCTTCGACCGCGAGATGGACGACCTGCTCGGCACCCTCAACCGCCCCAACCTGCGCCTCGTGCCCGAGACACCCGCGCCCTACGATTACTACGGCGCGGCCGACTTGTACGTGTGCAGCAGCTACGAGGAATCCTTCCCGCGCGTCGTGCTCGAGGCTATGGGTTTCGGCCTGCCCATCCTCGCCACCGCCGTGCACGGTATTCCGGAAATGGTGCGCGCCGACCGCGAAGCCGTCCTCGTGCCCCCCGGCGACAGCGCCGCGCTCGCAGCCGGCCTGGCCCGCCTGCTCGCCAACCCCGTCGCCGGGGCCGCCCTCGGCACCGCCGCCCGCGCCCGCGTGGGCGAATTCTCCGCCGAAACCCTGCTCCCGCGGCACGCTGCATGGGCTGCAGGGCTCGCCCGCCGAGCGTGAAGCCGAACCGCCCTCTTTTGGACTGCGGTGGCATGACGCCGCTCTTGACGACGGACCTCGGTCCGCCGCCGCCCCCCCACGATCCCGATCCGGAGAAAGAATAAGAGAAAGAATCAGGCCTCCACCCTACTCACTACTCGCTACTGCCTTCCCCCCATGCCCACGCACGCCCAGACGCCGACCACGCCCCCCCTCCCCGAGGGCTGGCGGTTTGCGCTCGAGGTTCATCCGCCCGGCTGGCGCTTTCCGACCGGTTCGTCGTGGATCGCCGGATGGGTCTGGGCCGGACCCGGGCGGGCGGTGACGGACCTGCGCGCATGGATCGACCACCGGCCTTTCCTTGGTTTGCACGGGCTGCCGCGCCCTGGGCTCGACGAGACGTTGCCCGGACCCTCGCGCCCGCCCTGCGCAGGGTTCTCCTTTCTGCTCACGCCTCACGCCGGCGCCTCCCAACTGCGCCTTGAGGCGCGCGACCTCGACGGTCACTGGCACGACCTGTTCTCCACGCCGATCGAAGCCGCGGCGGCAGCCACGCCCGCGCCGCCCGCGCCGGCCCTTGCCCCCCTGCTCGGCGAGGCGCTGCCGGACCTGCTGCGCCTGCGCATCCGTTATCCGGATACACCTTGGGCGCGGCTCGCCCACGAGGTCCTCGCCACCCGCCTGGCGGCCCCGCTCGATTCGCTGCCCAACCCGCCCTTCGTCGGCGCCCTCGAGGAGCCGCGCGTCGAGGGACGCGTACGCCACGGACGGCTCTCGGTCACGGGCTGGCTGACGCACCGCACCGCCGCGATCCGGCGGCTCACGGCCGTGCTCGATCCGCTGCGCGAGGTCGAGGTGCCCCACGGGCTGCCGCGCTCCGACCTCGGCACGGAGTTTCCCGACCTTGCCGGACGCACCGACGTCGCCTTCTGCGCGCAGGTCGACCTGCCCTCGGGTCTCGCCCGGCCCGTGCAGCTGAAGCTCTTCGCCGAACTCGAAGACGGCGAGAAGCACCTCGCCTTCGCGCAGCGCTTCACGCCGGGACCGCCTCCCGGCCACGTCCTCCCCCGGCCGCGCGTCGTCGCCTGGGAACGGTTGCGCGCCACCCTCGCCCTGATCGGCGCCGCCCGTGCCCTGCGCATGTCCACCGCAGACGCGTGGCCCGCCGCCCGCTCCGCGCTTCCACCCGCCCCGCGCGCGGCGGCCCGCGCGCGCTCCGACCGGTCTTCGGCCGCCCCTCCGCGCCGCGTGCTCGTCGCCACCCACAACCTGAACTTCGAGGGCGCCCCGCGCCTCGTCTGCGAACTGATGCGTTTCTTCGGCCGCAGCACGGGCGCGAGCCTGCATGTGGTCTCGCCCACCGAGGGACCGATGCGGCGGCTTTTCGAGGAGGCCGGCATGACGGTCGAGGTGTTGCCCCTCGCCGAGGCGCTCGCCGCGCCCGATCCGGCCGCCTTCCACGCGCGCCTGGCCCAGGCGGCGCGCACCCTCGACCTCGCAACCTTCGACCTCGTGGTGGCCAACACCATGGTCTCGTTCTGGGCCGTGCACCTCGCGGAGCAGGCCGGCCTGCCCGCCGTGCTCTACGTGCACGAGAGCGCGCCGATCGAACGGCTCTTCGCTCCGCTGGTCTCGCCCGGCTTGTATCCGGCGATCGAGGACGCCTTCCGGCTGGCCCGCCGGGTCATCTTCACGGCCGAGGCCTCGCGCCAGATCTTCGAGAGGCTCGACGCCGGACACTTCCGCGTGCTGCCCAGCTGGCTCGATGTCGCCGGGATCGAACGTTTCGCGGCGACGCATGCGCCGGCGGACCTGCGCGCAAAACACGGCCTGCCCGCCGATGCGGTCGTCGTGCTCAACCTCGGCACCGTCTGCGAACGCAAGGGCCAGCATGTTTTCATACAGGCCGCCCGTCTGCTCGAGGAGGAGTGGCGCGCCCATCCTCCGCCGCAGCCCGTGGTGTTTCTCCTCGTCGGCGCGCGCGAGGACGACTTCCTGCGCGAGATCCACACGCAGATCGCCGCCGCCGGGTTGGAGCGCGTGCGCATCGTCGGCGAAACCCGCGAGAACCTCGACTTTCACCGCCTCGCCGACCTGCTGGTTTGCACGAGTTTCGAGGAGTCTTCGCCGCGCGTCCTGCTCGAGGCGGCTACCTTCGGCACGCCGATCGTGACCACCGACGTCAACGGCATCCCCGAGATCGTCACCGGCCGAGAAGCCTGGCTCGTCGAACCGGGCGACCCCTATCACCTCGCTGCCGCCCTCCGCCAGGCGTTCGCAGCCCATCAAGCCGGCGACCGCCGCCGCGCCGAACGCGCGCGGCGCAAGGTGACCGCCGTCCATGACGAACGCGTCTCCCTCCCCCGCCACCTGCAAGCCATCCTCGCGGCGCGCACCGCGCCGCGAACGGCCAACAGCCAGCGTCGAGCCTTGGATTGAAGGAGCGGCGACACTCCTGTCGCCGGGTTCGGGCGCCGATCTACCCCCCAAATTTCACCACAAAAACATCCAAGACCGGTTTCACAGGGCGGCGTCGCCGCAACCTAAACTCGATCAACAGGATTTGGCCACAAAGAGGCTCAAAAGGCGCAAGAGTTCCGGAGATCCAGAATGCTTGTTTTTGCGCTTCTTGTGCCTCTTTGCGGCCGATCACCTTTCCTCGCGGAGGAATAAGAATCACGATGCCTGTAGCACAGAGTACATCGATTCGGCGGCAGGAGTGTCGCCGCTCCGGATTGGGCGCTGGAGGTTCGCCCAAACACCGGGCAGCAGGCGCGCGGGGTTGCGGCGTGACATGGCGAAGACGTGGGCAGCGGCCACGCGACGCGCGGCGGCGTTCGGGTTGAGGGCGAGGTCGATGAGTGCGTCGGCGACATCGGTCGGAGAGCAGAGGTCGGCCGTGGCAAAAAACGGCTCCGGCAGAAGAGTGTTCAGGGCCGCTGTCGGCTCGGCCACCATCGGCACCGCGAGTGCGGCCGCGTCGAGCAGCGGACGGAATCCGGTCCCGTGACGATGCGTGTCGAGCACCGCATCCGCCGCCGCGACCCACGCACTCCGCGGCACGTCAGCCGGAGCCCGCAAAAGAGCGGCCGAACCTTCTTCCGGTGCGACGACCCGGATCTCGCCCGCAGCGCCCACGAGTCCGAGATGCCACGCGACGAGCCCGCCCTCGCGAAGGGCGCCTTGGATGGCCTGGAGCCAGGCCACGACGTTGTCTTCGTCGCGCGCCTCGGTGGCGAACGCCAGCGCCAGCCGCGCATCGCCCGGCAGGGCGAGCGCGGACCGCAATTCCGCCCGCCGCGCAGGTGACGCGTAAGGATCGAACCACACGTCCGGTCCGGCCGCGTCATGGAGCAGCGGCCAGCCATGGCGTTGTGCCACCGCCTCGGCCCAAACCGCGGCCTCGCCGAAGACCATGCCAGCATCCTGGTTGCGTCCCCAGACCTCGCGCGCGACCGCCGCAGGATCGCCAGGCGCATCGAGCACCTGGACCGGAAAGCCCGCCGCTTCGAAGTCCGTCCGCAAGGGCCCGTCCTGCGCGCTCACTACCCGCGCAAAGGCCCGGCCGTGCGCGTGCAGATGCCGCGCAAGGTCGAACGCGCGCAGGGTCTCGTCGTCGGGCTGCAGGCCCGACGTGAGCAACAGAACCCGCCGCGGTCGGCCGGAAGGAAGGTCGGTACCGGAAGACATGACAAAACCGTAGCGCGACCGGGACGGTCGCGCCAACCTCCAACCTCCAACATCGAACATCCAATTTCGAGCAGGGAACATCCAACGGCGGGGGCGTTTGACCCAGATCGTGGCGATTTGAGGCCGAAAGTCGGAAGGTCGAAGGTCGAAGGTCACTACCGGCCCGCTGGAGCGGGCCATTTGAAGCATTACGCTCCGCCCAGCGGAGCCGCTGGCGACATTGGACCTGAGACCTTTGACCTTCGACCGGATTGTCGCCGCCGCAAATTGGCCATTGCCGCCTCGCGGTCCGACCCTTGGATGTCGGGGGTTGGGCGTTGGAGATTCGAGGTTCGCGCGCACCCGTGCGCGCACTCCGCGCCCGCACGCCGCCTGCATGAACGAAAACGACGCCTATATCTTCGATGTGGAAGAACCCCGCCAGTGGGTCTTCAACGGGGACCCCGTGTGGATCAGCGGGTGGTTCGTCTCGAAGACGGGGGCCGTGTTCTCGGACATTCGCGCGGTGGTGGACGGCATTCCCTACCTCGGCCTGCTGGGCATGCCACACGAGCATGCGGAGCGCACCCACCGCGGCTATTTCGGCCTGCCCCACGCGGGCTTCATCCTGCAGGTCAAGCCGCCGCCGGGCGCCAAGCTCCTGCGCCTCGAGCTGCTCGATGCCGGCAACCACTGGGTCGAGATCTTCCGCACGAAGATCACGGTCACCGCCGGCCCGCGCCGCGGCACGAAGCTGCGCACCGGCCTCGTTGCGATCCAGCTCGAGCGCCTGCTGCAGGAGATGCGCGCGCGCCCCGGGGAAAACCTCGCGGCCGTCGCCGACGGGCTCGCGATGGAGATCGGCGCGAAGACCCTCGACACCCTGCCCAACCCGCCCTTCTTCGGCGCGCTCGAGAACCCGCTCGGCTACAGCGGCTCGCAGTTCGGCAAGAAGTGGATCGTCGGCTGGCTCCTCCACCGCGAGAAACGCATCGTGCGCCTGCTCGCCAGCACGCATCCGCTGGTGGAGAACGAACTCGACTACGGCGACCGGCCCCGCCCGGAGGCGACGGCGATGTTTCCCGACGCGCCGAACGCCGCCTTCCCTCAGTTCTTCGGCATGGCCGACCTCGACGAACACGCGCCCGATCCCGCCATCGTGAAGATCTTCGCCGAGCTCGAGGACGGCACCCGCCACCTCGTCTTCGCCCGCCGCTTCCTTCAACGTAGCTGCAACCGCCTCGAGCGCCCCCTGCCGCCCTACAGCGGAGCCACCTTCCGCGAAGCCGTCCGTCTCTTCGTCGCCGCCTGCCGCCGGCAGCGCATCCGGCTCGGTTCCCTGCTCGCGTTCTGGAAACAGTGCCGCCTAGCCCGCGAGAACTTCCGGCGCGACGCCCCCTCCCCGCTCGCCCTCGAACAGGCCGCGCGCGCCACGGAGGATCCCTACGCCGCCTGGGTGCGCGCCAACGCCCTCACCCCGCCCCTGCGCCGCGCCCTCGGCCAGGCCGCCGCCGCACTCGCCGACGGCCCGTCCTTCACCGTGCTCGTCGACACCCGCGACGCCACGCCCGCCCAGCTCGCCGAGTTCGCCGCCTCGCTCGAAGCCCAGCTCCACCCGCGCTGGGAGGCCTGGTTCGTCGGCGCCGAGGCCCCGCGCCGCGCGGACCCGCGCTTCAAATCGGAACGCACGAACGGCCCCAAGGACTTCCTCCGCGCGCTCAACGCCGCCGCCCACCAAGGCACAGGCACGCTGCTCACGCTCCTGCCCGGACACTCCCGCCTCTCGCCCGACGCACTGCTCGAGGTGGCCGAACGCTTCGCCCGCTCGCCCGCGCTCGAACTCGTCTACACCGACGAGGACCGCATGGACGACGCCGGGCGCCGCCACGACCCCGACTTCAAGCCCGGGTGGAGCCCGGCCCTCGCCCTCTCGGGCCTCTTCCCCGGACACCTCAGCGTCGTGCGCCGCGAGACCTTCCTCGCCCGCGGCTCCTTCCGCGACGGCACCGAGCACATCGCCTGGTTCGACCTCCTCCTGCGCCTCGGCGACCGCCTCGCCGAAGGCCAGGTCGCCCATGTGCCGCTCGTCTGCCACCACGCGCGCGCCTCCGTGCCGGTCACGACCGACCTCGCCCACCCCTCGGTCGAGCAGGCGCGTATCGCCCTTGTCGATACGATGAAGCGCCGCGACTGGGCCGCCGCGCCCTTCCTGCCGGAGATCGCCCACCACCGCCGCATCCGCTGCCACCAGCTCAAGTGGGACCGCACGATCCTCTCCCGCCTCCAGGTCACGATCGTCATCCCCACGCGCGACCGCCTGCACCTGCTGCAGGAGTGCGTCGAACTGCTCGACGAGACCGTCGACTGGCGCTACGTGAAGCTGATCATCGTCGACGACCACTCGCGCGACGCCGACGCCGTGCGCTACCTCGACGCCATCCAGAAGCGCAACGACCTGCTCTGCACGGTCGTGCGCCCGGCGGACCGCGCCGCGCCCTTCAACTACTCGCACCTCGTCAACCTCGCCCTGCCCCACCTCGACACGCCGCTCGTGCTCCACCTCAACAACGACGTCAACGCGCTCGAGCGCGGCTGGCTCGAGGAGATGGTCGGCTGGTTCACCCTGTCCGACGTCGGCGTCGTCGGCGCGAAGCTGGTCTATCCCGACAAGAGCCTGAACCACACCGGGATCGTCATCGGCCCGCACGGCGGCCTGGCGGACACGCCCTACGCGAAGGTGCCCGAGGCGGAGATCCCCGGGCTCTCCTGGCACGCCGCCGCGCGCGAAGTCTCGGCGGTGACGGGCGCCTGCCTGCTCACGCGCACGGACCTCTACCGGCAGCTCGGCGGCTTCGACGAGCCGGAGCTCGGCGTGGCCTTCAACGACGTCGACTACTGCCTGCGCGTGCGCGCGGCCGGCCGGCGCGTGCTCTACACGCCGCAGGCGAAGCTCATGCACTGGGGCAGCGCCACGCGCGGCGTGACCTTCGACGAGGCCGAGCACGTCGCCTTCCTCCGCCGGTATCCGTCCTATCGCGACCCGTACTTCAGCCCGCACCTCGCACTCGACGGCAGCCGCCTGCGCTGCCGCGGCGCGCACCACGCCCGCCCCGAGCGCGCCGGCCGGCTCCGTCTGCTCCTGCTCAGCCACAATCTCAACCTCGAGGGCGCGCCGCTCTTCCTGCTCGAGTACGCGACCTACCTTGTGCGCGAGGCGGGCTTCCACGTGGAGGTGCTCGCCTCCCGCGACGGCCCGCTGCGCCCCGCCTACGAGGCGCTCGGCGCCCCCATCACGGTGATCGACTCCGAGCCGATCTTCTCGGCCGAGACGGAGGAACGGTTCCACGAGGCCGTGGCCGACGTCATGCACAAGCTCGACTGGGACGGCATCGACCTCGTCGTCTGCAACACCCTCGTGAGCTTCTGGGGCGTGCACATGGCGCGCCGCGCCGACAAGCCCTCCGTGTTCTACATCCACGAGAGCACCTCGATCTTCCGCTTCTTCGAGAACATGATGCGGCTGCACCTGCACCCGCTCGTGCACGAGGCTTTCCAGACGGTCACGCGCGCCTTCTTCCTCTGCCAGGCGACGCGCGCCTACTACGAGGACGACAACCTGCACGGCAACTTCCGCCTCGTGCCGAGTTGGATCCGCCTCGACGTGATCGAGGAGTTCCGCCGCGCGCACACGCGCGCCGAGCTGCGCCGCAAGCACGGGTTCGCCGACGACGAGGTGGTCATCGCCAACATCGGCACAGTCTGCGAGCGCAAGGGCCAGCACACCTTCATCCGCGCGCTCGACCACTTCAACCACCACTACGGCGACCGCGCGAAGTTCCGCTTCGTGCTCGTGGGCGCGCGGCCCGGCATCTTCCTCGACCTGCTCAAGCGCGACATCGCCCTGCTCGGGCTGAAGAACCTCACGCTGATCCCGGAAACGAAGGAGGTCTTCGACTTCTTCGTGCTCGCGGACATGTTCGTCTGCACGAGCTACGAGGAGTCCTTCCCGCGCGTGGTCATGGAGGCGATGGCCTTCCGCACGCCGATCGTCTCGACGGACACGCACGGCATCGTCGACCTCATCGGGCAGCGGCAGGACGGCTACCTCGTGAAACCCGGCGAGGTCGAGGGCCTCTCGCGCATGATGTGGACCTGCCTCGCCAAGGAGCGCAGCGGCAAGTCGCTCGCCCCGACGGCGTATTCGAAGGTGCTGCGTTACTACGACTATACCAAGGTGCTTCCGCACCACGTCGCCCTGGCGCGCGAAGCGTTCCTCGCGCACCGATAGCCCTCAAGTTTCCCAAGAAGGCAGGCTTGGGAGCAGGAGCGTCTTTACGCCGCGATGGCCGACGGACGGACAGGAGTGTCCGTCCTCCCCGGCTCACGCGGTCAGCTCGTCGTAGGCCACGCCGAGGTTGCCGGGGAGGCGGCTGTTGCGTTGGACGTGGTAGTCCTCGAAGCCGGGCAGGTTCTCCAGCGAAACGATTTCCTCCCGCGATTTTCCGGCGGCGATTTGCTTCTGCACGTGCTCGAGCAGACCGGAGAGGTAGTCGCGGAAGACGAGCAGCTCCGCGCGCGAGCCCACGACCGGGAACTTCGGATTCGTCGCGTGGCTGTGACCGAAGATGTACTGCGTGTCCGCCGGGTACTCGGCCGCCACCTTCTCAAGCAGTCCGATCCACCCGCGAATGTTCGCCCCGCCCGGACGATCGATCACCGGGTAAATGCGGTTGAACATGAGGTCGCCCATGTGGACGACGTTGGCCTTCTCGAAGAGCGTGACGATGTCGCCCTTCGTGTGGGCCGGACCGAAGTAGCGCGCGGAGACCACCTCGTCGCCAAGTTCCATGCGCCATGAACCGGTGAAGGTCGTGTCGGCGGCCACGATGTTTTCGGTTGGCTGGTTGGCCCGCACCGCGGCCGCATGCATGAGACCAGGGACGTTGGCGTGGGCGACGATCCGGTGGGTCGCCGGACGAAACACGCGGTTGCCCCCCGTGTGGTCGCCGTGGTGGTGCGTATTGACGAGCACGTCGAGCTGACGGCCCTCGCGTCCGGGCAGATCGGCGAGGAACTTTTCCGCCGGCTCAGGAAACTGCGTGTCGATTGCCGCGAGGGCATCCTTGTTCGACAACCAGCCGATCGTGCCGCCGCGGCCGGTGAAGTAACCGACGTTGCGACGCAGGGGATGAAACGCCGTGACCAAGGGGGCGGCCGGGGCAGGTTGGGCGCGGAGCAACGAGCGGGACAGCAGCCCCGCGGATACGGCAAACGACGTGCGAATCAGGAAGGAGCGACGGTTCATGACCGCGGAGCGTAACTGCCGGCCGTCCTTTGGCAAAAGTGTCCGTAACCTTTTTCACGCCGGACGGTTTTCCCTCGGTCACCACACCCATGCCCCCCGCCCGCCATGCTCGCCCTCGCCTCCGAAATCCGTGTGCAATCCGCCGCCGTCCTGCTTGAGTGCGCAGCGGAGACTCCCGTGGACGAAGCCGCCAGCGATCACGCCCTCATGCTCGCCGTCCGCGCCGGCGATCTCGACCGGCTGGGCGATCTCTTCGAGCGCCACCACCGCGCGCTCTACGGTTTCTTCGTGCACCTGACCGGCAACCGCACCGCGAGCGAGGACCTCGTGCAATTGGTCTTCGAACGCATCCTCAAGTACCGCCACACCTACCGCGACGAAGGCAAGTTCACCGCCTGGATCTACCACCTCGCGCGCACCGTCGCCGCCGACCACTTCCGCCGCGGCCAGCGCCTGCCGCAAAGCCTCGCGCCCGAGGACCTGCCCGACGTCACCGACGAGCAGCCCGACGCCGGCACGCGCGCCGAGACGACCGACGACCTCGCCCTGATGCGCGAGGCCCTCGCCGACCTCTCCCCCGATCATCGCGAAGTCCTCGTCCTCCACCGCCTCCAACACCTCCCGCACGCTGAGATCGCCCGCCTGCTCGACTGCCGCGTCGGCACGGTGAAGGTCCGCCTCCACCGCGCCCTCGGCGCCCTGCGCGAACGGTTCTTTCAACTCCGACAGGAACACATCCGCTGACACCCCTCCTCTGTAGGAGCGGCTTTACGCCGCGATCACCACCGTCCGCATGCCATCGCGGCATAAAGCCGCTCCTACGTTTTAACGATCCCCACTCCCCTTCCATCCATGAACTGCCAACGCCTTCGCGACTCCTTCACCGACGCCCTCGCCGGCACGCTCCCGGCCGCGGACGCCGCCGCGATCCAGGCCCACCTCGCCGGCTGCGCCGAATGCCGCCGCGAATGGACCGCGTTGCAGGAAACCCTGCTCACCCTCGACCGCCTGCCCGCCGCCGAACCGAGCCCGCGCCTGCGCACGCGGTTCGACGCGATGCTCGCCGAGGCAAAGCGCGAAGCCGCCACCCCGGAGCGGGAGGCCGCCCCCTTCGGCCGCGCCTGGAGCCGGCTCGACACCTTCTTCGCGCTGCTCCTGCCCAGCCGCCCCACCTTCCAAGGCGCGCTCGCTGTCGCCGTGCTGGCGGTCGGCCTCGTGCTCGGCGCACGCCTTGTCCGTCCGACCGCACCGGCGCCGGTTGCCACCGATCCGGCCCTCGCCGCCGAGATCGCCGCCCTCCGCTCGCAGGTCGAGTCGATGACGCAGCTGGTCTCCAATTCGCTGATACAACAGTCCGCCAACGCCCGCCTTGAAGGCGTGCTCGCCGCGGCGGAGTCCGGCCAGGCCGACGATGCCACCCTCGCCCGCCTGCTCCATGCGCTCGCGTTCGACGCAAGCACCAACATCCGCCTGAGGGCGCTCGAGGAACTCTACGCCCATGCCCGCCTCGCCCCGGTCCGCGCCGGCGTCATCGCCGCCCTGCCCCGCGAACGCTCCCCGCTCGTGCAAGTGGCCATGATCGACTTCCTCGCCGCCGTCGGCGACCCCGCCGCGGCGCCGGTTTTCGCCGACCTCGCCCGCACCGACTCCGTCGACGAAGCCGTGCGCAACGCCGCGCAGACTGCACTCGCGATGCTTTGAAACACTCACCCCGCCCACCCTCTCCCTCAAACCCTTCTCTCCATGAAGAAAATCATTCCTGCGTTTCTTGCTGTCGCGCTCTCCGCGGCGGCGTTTGCGGCCAAAGGTTCAACAGACCGGCCCATCATCACCATCCCGCTCTCCGATGCCTCCAAGCCGGCGGAGGTTCACATCGAGGTCGGTCGCGGAGAAGTCGTCGTTCGCGGCACGGACCAGTCCGATGCGGTTCTTCTCGAATCGAGCGTGCCGATGCCCGCTGAACGCAAAGACGGCCTCCGGGTCCTTACTTCAACGAACGAAGGCCTCAGCGTCCGCCAGAACAACAATGTCGTGCACATCGCGCAGGCTCCTCACCATGCCCGCCCCGGCACGTTTGAGATCAGGGTGCCGCGTTCTGCATCGGTTATCGTGACCAGCGCCCTCGGGGGCCGCGTGTCGGTCGAAGAGATCTCGGGGAATGTCGAGATCCGGAATGTAAGCGGGGAAATCGCGCTTCGCGATCTTTCAGGGGGTGCCTTGATTGAAACGGCCAACGGACGCATCTCCGCGTTCTACTCGACCCTGCCCACCGACAAAGCCCTCTCGTTCACCTCCATGAACGGCGAGATCGAACTGCGCGTGCCTGCGGACGCCAAGGCGAATGTCCGCCTTCGCACCCACAACGGAAATGTGCTCACCGACTTTGAGGACGCGGAACTCGCAACCCAGGTGGAAACAATGTCACCAAGCGCCGTGCAGGAGATGGCCCGTGCCGCCGGTGAAGCCGCTCGTGCGGCCGGCGAAGCGGCCCGCGCCGCCGCCGCCGCCGCGAGGGAGCAGTTCGAAAAGCTGCAAAAGGAACTCGGCGAGCGACGCGCCAAAGGCGAGCCGGTCCCCGCCGAGGGAGAGGTCGCTCCCGCCCCGCCCGCCCCGCCCAAGCCCCCCCGCGCCCCCGCCATCCCCGCCCTCTCCGGCGGCAAGGTCGTCACTGGCACCCTCAACGGCGGCGGCACCGAGATCCAGATTGCGACCATGAACGGGGACATCGTGCTTCGGAAGAACGCGCCGTGAGGCGCTCCTGGGAGGACGGACACTCTTGTCCGTCGGGTTTGGCAACCGCTTCTCGTTGTGGGATCAGCTGGCTGGATCGCGAGGGTTTCGCAATCGCGACGGACAGGAGTGTCCGTCCTCCCAAGGGGCCCAACCTGCGATCAAAACGCGTAGTTGAACTTGATGTTCCCGGCATCGATCCGGAGCCGGTCGGCGGTGGTCATTTGGTATTCGAGTTGGACGGCGAGGTTGCCTCCCAGCCCGAGAAACTCGAAGCCGAGCTTTCCTTCCCACGCGTTCTGCCCGAGATCCACCGCCACGTTCATCGGCTCGGCGGTGGCCGGCGCGCCCTCGAGGCCGGCGGCGATCTCCGTCTCGCCCGAACCGAGGTGACGAACGAAGCCGGCGTTGACGTAAGGACGCACCCGGAGACGCGCGGTCAGGTCCCGCTCGAAGCCCGCCTCGAGCCGGGGCGCGACCCAGCCAAAGGTCGCATAGCGGGAGGGAAGCACCAGGTTCTCCGCGCCGGCACCGCTCTCGCGGGCGTTGTCGGCAACGAGCCGGGCTGCGCCGGCGTCGACCGCCGGACGCAGGTAGGCGCGCCCGCGCGTGAAGGTGTGCGAGGCCCGGACGAGCAGGCCGACCATTTCCATTTCGCGCCGCATCGTCGCCTGCGCCGGAGCGGTCAGATTCACGCTCCGGGTCGAAGTGATCGTACTGCGCCCATACGCGAGGGTCGCCGCAAGGCGACGGGCGCCCTGGCGATGCTTCAGGGCAAACGCCACCTGCCGCGTGGTGCCGTCCGCGGTCCAGGCCCCTCCCTTGCCTTCCGACGATCCGTCGTCGATCGAGAGACCCACCCCGATCGACAGACGATCGCCGTAGGTTTTCTGTCCACCAGTGGCATAGCGCGAGGTCGACTGCCTGAAGTCCGCAAAGTCACCGCGCGCGCCGCGCCGCCCGGACTCCGCATCGTACTTGATCCAGAGCCCGTCGCCTTCGCCGTCGAATTTCTCCCACGCCCCCGCCTGTTGCCGGCCGAGCATGGTATCGGCAAAGTGCCGGTTGTTGCGCAGGAAGTCCGCCTGATGCTCGCCGAAGAAGTCCGGCATCAACTCCGCGAGCGAGCCGCGATAGTCCGCCTCCGTCGGTTCGTAGACAAGCGTGGTCACGCTGCCCGCAAGGTCGGGCGAACTGCCCGCCGCCTGGACGCGGTTGAAGTAGGATCCGACGGCGATAAGGTTCGCATCGAGCGTTGGCGTGACGAAGTCGACCGCGTACTCCAGCGCCAGCCCGTCGGCCGAGGTATGCAACGGCGCGAAGACGACCACCGCCGATTGCGGCGTCGTCATCGTCAGCCCCTGATCCACCGTCCCCAGCGCGCCGCCGAAGAGCACCGATGCGTGCCGGCCCGCCTGAGCGAGGTTGGGATTCAGCAGCGAAACGTAGGCGTGGCCGGCGACCTCGACTTCGCCCGCGGCGCGCACGCCGTCGAGTTGGCCGGTCGCAAAATCGAGCTCGGCGTAGGTCGCGCCGGCGGCGGTCTGGCGGAAACTTCCGTCGAGGTCGACACGCGCCGCCCGACCTTCGCCGCCGGGCAGGAACACGCCGCGATTCTCGAACCATCCCGACGGTCCACCGAGGTTCATCGCCGCGCCGGGCGCGAACACGGAGCCTTCGTGACCGACAAACGCGTTCGCTCCCGCGCCGAGCTCCACCCCGCCTTGGATCATGCCGTAGTTGTCAATCGCATCGCTTCCTCCGGTCCCGCGCACCGCGATGCCGTCGGCGCCGTCGGCGGTGAGTACCAGGCCGCGATTCTCGAAGCGGTTGTTCGCTCCGCCCGACATCCACAGACCGGTGCCGCCGGCGCCGCCGTAGATCGTCCGGCCTTCCGCGAGCACGATGTCGAGGTCGCCCTGCCCGTCGGCGCCGCGCGACTGGGCGAAGAGGCCCACGCCTTCCGCACCCGCAGCGATCAGGCTGCCGTCGAGGCGCAGGGCGACGTCGGACGAGGTCCCCGCGCCGCCGGCGGTGTCGGCGAAGACGCGGTCGACGAGGCCGCCGCCGCCCGCCAGACTCTGCGCAACCAACGCGATCGAGCGCGCGCCGTACGTCACGACATCGCCCGTCTGCGTAAACGCGATCGCACCGCCGTTCCCGGAGTTGTCCGCGCGCAGGGCGAGCGCGATGGCCGCATCTGGCGTGTCGGTGAGGACGGCGCCACCGCCGCCCCCGATGCTCTGCAGGACCACGCCGTGCGAGAGTTCGCCCGAGGAGACGATCGCGCCGCGGTTGACCAGGGAAATCGCGCCGCCATGGCCCTGCGTGCCGCCGGTGCCGCCCAGAGCCAGTTGCAGGTCGGCAAATCCGGTGAGCGCCAGACTGCCCCCGCCGCCTCCGATACTCTGCACGACGAGGCCGGGCGAATACGCGCCCTGCGTGACGACATCGCCCTCGAAAGCGAGGTCCAAGGCCCCGCCGTCGACCCCGAAGCTCGCGGTCGCGCCGACGGAGACCAGACCGGTTGCGAGCGCATCACCCATGGGCTCCGTCGCCGTGTCCGCGGCCATCGCCGCACTCCGACCGCTGCCCGCGCCGGGAGGCGGGAGCCGGGGCTCGGCCGCCGAGTCGGCCGGCGGGAGGGCGAAGACCCTCGCGCGCAGGCTGCCGCCGCCGCCGCCCACGCTTTGGATGTTGGCGCCGCCGGCCCGCTCTCCGGCAGTCATGACGTCGCCGGTGCGGTTGAAGGCGATGTCGCCGCCGCGGCTGTCGGACGCCTCCGTGCCGCCGAGGATCAGCTCCAGTTCCGCGGTGGCCTCGTTGTCGACGGTGATCTCGAGGTTGCCTTCCCCGCCCCCGCCGCCGACTGACTGCGTGGAGGCGCCGGTCGAATCGTCGCCCGTCGCGAACATCGCGCCGACGTGCTCGACCACGAAACTGCTTCCGCTCGCGGCCGCGATCTTCGTGGCGCCGAGGCCGACAAAGGCCTTCACGCGGGCCTTCACCTGTTCCTCGAAATCGGGGTTGTCCGGCGGATTGGCGCTGTCCTCGCCCAACGCCGCCGCCCGCCGGCTGACGTCGAGGAAGAGCTGCAGGTCGCCGCCGCCACCGTTGACCGATTGGGCGTGAAACGCGCGGCTGTTGGCACCGAGCATGACGATGTCGCCGGCCGTCCGCACCGTCGTCGTGCCCACCTCGCCCGTGCTGCCGCGGCCGAGGGTCATGAGCAGGTCGAGTCCCAGCCCACCCTTGAGCGGACTGGACACGGAACTGCCCATCGTCCCGCCGCCGCCGCTGACGCTCTGGGCAAAGATGCCGTAGGCGTGGTCGCCCCGGACGACGATGGAGCCGGTGTGGTCCACGCGCACGTCGCCGCTGTCGCCCCCGGTGCCGCCAAGGCCGCCGACACCGAAGTCGAGACGGTAGGGCGAGGTCACGTCCGAGAAGTCGGCGTTTGCATCCGGCTTGAGGTCGACCGTGCTCCCGCCGTTGCCGCCGCCGCCGCCCACGCTCTGCGCAAAAATGCCGTAGGAACGGTCGCCGGAGACCTCGATCGCCCCGCGGTTGGTGACGGTGACGTCGCCGCCGGCATTGCCGGAGCCGCCGCGTCCGCCGACCGAGAGGGCCATCGCGGCGTCGTCCTCGCTCGCGCTCAACAACTGGTTGCCCTCCGCGACGGTGCTGCCGTTGCCGCCGCCGCCGCCGATGCTCTGCCCGAGGATGCCGTGCGCCCGCGCACCCCGCGTGACGATCGTGGCTTCGTTGAACACGTCGACCTTGCCGCCCGTGCCGCCGGTGCCGCCCCGTCCGCCAAAGGTCGCGGCGATCGACAAGGTCCCGGAACTCTCGCCGCGCTCCTCCGCCTTATGCGACGTGGAGATGGCGCTGGCATTGCCTCCGCCTCCACCGACACTCATCGCGAGGATGCCGTGGGCCTCGTCGCCAAACGTGACGACGTGCGCCGCGCCGAGGTTGTTGACCGCAACATCGCCAGCCGCACCGCCGACGCTGCCTTCGCCTCCGACCACGCGGCTGATCTGCGACGCGGCGCCCTTCTTCGAGGTCGACTCGGCGACAATCTTGTCCGCATTGCCGCCACCGCCGCCGATGCTCTGGGCAAAGATGCCGACTGAGCGCGCCCCGCTCGTACCGACACCGCCGCGGTTGTTGACGGTCACCTTGCCGCCGACCGCGCCCGACCCGCCGATGCCGCCCACGGTCATGCCGATGACGACCTTCTCGTCCTTGTCCTCATTGGAAAGCTTGTTGGTCACGCCGCTCGCGAGCCCGCCGCCACCACCGATGCTCTGTGCGAGGATGCCGTAGGCGTCGCGTCCCGCGGTGACGATGGTCCCGCCGTTGTCGACCGTAACGTCGCCGCCCGTCGCACCCACGCCGCCGTTGCCGCCCACGGCGATCGAGAAGGCCGAACCCGCGACCTTCTTGGCCTCCGACTTCACGGTGCTGCCCGTGCCGCCGCCGCCGCCCACGCTCTGCGCGAGCACGCCGATCGAACCTTCGCCAAACGTGCGGATCTGCGCCGTCGTTTCGACGGTGACCTTGCCGCCGAAGCCGGCCACGCCGCCGGAGCCGCCGATCGCGAGGGCCAGGCCCTGCGCCTCCGAAATGCTCGCGTCGGCGTCGCCTGCGTTGCCGCCACCACCGCCGACGCTCTGCGCAAAGATCGCGTGGGCAGTGTCGCCCTCGGTCACCACCCAGCCCGCGGCGCCGACTTTCACCTCGCCCGCCTCGCCGCCCGCGCCGCCCTCCAGGCCCACGCTCATGCTGACGGACGAAGCCTCCTGCTTGTTGTCCTCGTCCTCGGGGACCTCGACGGTGCGCGTGCGCGACGAGCTGTTGCCGCCGCCGTTGCCCACGCTCTGGGCCAGCAGGCCGTGCGAGCCTTCGCCGCGGGTAATGACGATGCCGTCGGCGTTCAACGTTACCTTCCCGCCGGTGCCGCCAGTGCCGCCCTGACGTCCGAGGGAGATGTCGACCTTGCCGCCCTTGCCCTTGGAATAGCTCTTGTCCACGCCGACGTTGCCGCCGCCGCCGCCCACGCTCTGCGCGAGGATGCCGAAGGCGTCGGCGCCCTGCGTCTCGATGCCGCCCACGTGGTCAACCTTCACCTCGTCACCATGGCCGCCGTCGCCCGTGCCCCCGCCGAGGCCGATGTTCGCGCCGAAGTTCTTGTCGCTCTTTCCCTGATACGAGAGGAGCAGGTTCAGCGAGGCGTTGCCGCCGCCGCCGCCGATGCTCTGGGCCATGATGCCGTAACTCTGGCGGCCCGAGGTGAAGACATCGCCATGATTGAAGACCGTCGCGGTCCCGCCATGTCCAGCCGTGCCGCCGTCTCCTCCTACTGCGACCTGCAGCGCGAAGACACCTTCGTCCTCCTTCTTGTCGTCGGGCTTTTTCTCGGGCTCCGGCTTCTTTCGGCCCTCGAGCTCGTCGAGCACCTTGTCGTAGTTGACGAAGACGGACTCGTCGACGCCGGTGTGCTTGGGATGGGGCCGGGTTTTCCCGGGTTCAGAGTCGTCGGGATTCTCTCCGTCCGGCTTCTCGCCGTCGGTCGCATCGCCGCCCGCCAGCGTGATGCCCATCACGACGTTGGCGCCCGCGTCGCCGCCGCCGCCGCCAATGCTGGTCACCTCGATGCCATGGGCGCCGGTGCCGGCGGTGCGGACCGCTCCGGCGAAGACGTCGTCCGCGCCGCGCGTAACCTTGGCCGCGCCCGCGTGCCCGCCGCCGCCGCCGAAACCGCCCACGCCGAGCACGAGCGGGGAGCCCTTGGTCGTGAAGACGCCGGCGACGTTGATGCCGCCCGTGCCGCCGCCGCCGCCGAGGCTTTGCGCGAAGACGCCTCGGGCGTGATCGCCGGCCACGCCGATGTCGCCGGTCGAAACGATGTCCGCATCCCCGGCATCGGCCCCCGCGCCGCCGTGGCCGCCGAAGCCTGCGACAATGGAGAGGTCCTGCCCGGATGAACTGCTGCCGCCGGAGCCGCCTCCGGAACCCCCGCCCCCGCCGCTGCCCGAGCCTCCGCCCGAGCCGCCCGTTGTGCCTGTATCGGTGCGGTTGATACTTCCGGCGACGTTGAGTCCGCCGTTGCCGCCGCCGCCGGCGACGCTCTGCGCAAAGAGTCCATGGGCCCACTCGCCCTCGACATCGACCGCCCCCCGGTGGTCGATCGACGCGTCGCCCGAGATTGCGCCGGCGCCGCCGAAGCCGCCCACGCCGACCGTGACGGAGGCGGTGCCGGTATCCTTGCTCAACGCGATCGCGCCGCTGACGTTCAATCCGCCATTGCCCCCGCCCCCGCCCAGGCTCTGCGCGACGATGCCACCGGAGCGCAGCCCGCGGGCAACGAGATCGGTATGCGCATCGACCCCGACATCGCCCGCAATGCCGCCGGCGCCACCCATGCCGCCGAAGCCCAGGACGATCGGCGCATCGGAGACGATGCCGCCACTCACATTGACACCCCCGTTGCCGCCGCCACCGCCCACGCTCTGCGCGAGAATCGCCGCGCGTTCGTCCCCGGAGGCGAGCACGCGGCCGCCGCCGTTGACCGTGACACCGACGCGGTCGCCGTCACCGCCGGCACCGCCGAAGCCACCCACGCCGATCAGCAACGCGTGACCGTCTCCCTTGTCCCCGGACGCGTAAGAGAGGCCGGCGCTCACATTGACGCCGCCGCGCCCGCCGCCACCGCCCACGCTCTGCGCCAGGATGCCGTAAGAATCGCCGCCGGCCGCCTGGATTTCGCCCTCGAACGCGAGATCCACCGCGCCGGCCTTGCCGCCGCCTCCGCCAAATCCGCCCACGCCGATCGAGGCGGCGCCCCCTGTGCCCGTGCGCACCAGCGACACGGCCGTGGTCACGTTGACGCCGCCCTTCCCTCCGCCGCCGCCGATGCTCTGGGCCACGACGCCGTCGGCGTTCCGGCCTTCGGTGACCACCTGACCCGTGACGTCGAGAGTCACCTGGCCGGCGTCGCCGCCGCCGCCGCCGAAGCCGCCTACGCCGATGCCGACCGCGACGGAATCTTCCGCCGCAAGGCTCACGCTTGACGTTACGCTCACGCCGCCGCGACCGCCGCCGCCGCCGATGCTCTGCGCGACGATGGCCGAGGCGTTGTCGCCGGTCGTGCCGATCTGCGGTCGCAGCGAGGTCGTGGTGACCGTGCTGTGCACGTCGCCGCCCGCGCCCCCTTCACCACCGTAGCCGCCAACGCCGATGCCCAGGGTGCCGCCGGTGTTCTCCGTGCTGAGCGACACCGCGCTGGAGACCGCCAGCACGCCGTTGCCACCCCCACCGCCCACACTCTGCGTGAGGATCGCCTCCGAATCAGCGCCGGTCGTGACCGCGCCGCCCACCACGGTGCTGGTCGCCTTGCCGGCCGCGCCGCCCTCGCCGCCGACGCCACCCACGGCAAGCGCGAAGGACCCCGTCCCTGACTTCGCCCCGGACACGGCCCCGGCGATGGAAATTCCTCCGCTGCCGCCCCCGCCGCCCACGCTCTGCGTGAGAATGCCGACGGATTTCTCTCCGGCGGTCTGCACGTAACCGTCGACGTTGCTGGTCACATCGCGACCAATCCCGCCGCCACCGCCCACGCCGCCGATGCCGATCGCACCCGCGCCGCTGCCGGATTTCGCCGCGGAGACTGCCCCGGCAATCGAAAGTGCGCCCGCGCCACCGCCACCGCCCACGCTTTGAACCAAGATGCCAGCGGACTCGTCTCCCGTCGTGAAGGCGGTGCCGGTGAAGTCGCTGAACACTTCCTGTCCGTCGCCGCCGTCGCCGCCAAAACCGCCCACGCCAAGTGCACCGGAACCGCTGCCGGACTTTGCGATCGACACGGTGCCGGTCACCGTGAGGCCGCCGCCTCCTCCTCCGCCCCCCACGCTCTGCGCAAGCAAGCCGGCCGAGCGAATCCCCGTGGTCGAGAGATCCGCGGTCACATTGCTCGTAACGACACCCGCGTCGCCGCCGCCGCCGCCCGCGCCGCCGAAACCCAAAGCCGCGCTGCCGCTGCCCTCGCCCGCGCCCGAGATCGAACCCGAGATTGCCAGCCCGCCCTTGCCGCCGCCTCCCCCGATGCTCTGCGCCACGATCGCTGCGGCTTCGCCTCCGGTCGTGCCGACGGAGCCCGTGAACACGTTGGTCACGTTCCGGCCGTCCCCGCCCCCGCCCCCGGAACCGCCGACACCCACGCTGGCCGCCCCGCTGCCCTTGCCGCCCACGGAAACCGCCGCGGACACCGTGAGGCCGCCGCCGCCTCCTCCTCCACCCACGCTCTGCGCGAGCACACCGATCGAGCGCGCGCCGGTGGTCCGGACGTCGGCTTCCACGCGGTTGTCCACTTCGTCGCCGTCGCCGCCTCCGCCGCCGGCACCGCCGAAGCCGACCGAGACGCCGCCGCTGCCCGTGCCCGCGCCGGAGATCGTTCCCGCCACGGAGAGGCCGCCCACGCCACCACCTCCGCCAATGCTCTGGACCACCACGCCCGAGGCATCGTCGCCGCCGGTGATGACCGTGCCCGCAACCTCGTTGAAGACCGCGGATGCGTTGCCGCCGTCGCCGCCTCCTCCACCCACCCCAACGCTCGCCGCGCCGCCGCCGGTGCCGGCCACGGAAACGGTCCCCGCCACGGAAAGGCCGCCGCTCCCGCCTCCGCCGCCCACGCTCTGCGCGAGCACGCCGGTCGCGCGCGCCCTCGGTTTGCACGCCGCCCGTCACGGTATTGTTCACGACGCCCGAGAGGCCACCGCCGCCGCCGGTGCCGCCGACGGCCAGCGACACCGCACCGCTGCCCGTGCCCGCGCCGGCCAGGCTGCCCGCAATCGAAAGTCCGCCCGATCCTCCGCCCCCACCGATGCTCTGCGCGACGACGCCCGAGGCATCGTCGCCCGCAGTCAGGACCAGCCCTTCCAACCGGTTCGTCACGTCGCCCGCCGCCCCGCCGCCTCCCCCCGAGCCCCCAAAGCCGACGCCCAAGGCTCCGCTGCCCGTGCCGGCCAGCGAAACCGCCCCCGCCACCGAAAGCCCGCCGGAGCCACCGCCTCCACCCACGCTTTGCGCAAGCACCCCGATCGCCCGGTGTCCACCAGTCTGCACGTCCGCGCTCAGAAAATTCTCCACGTCGCCCGAAGCGCCGCCGCCCCCGCCCGATCCGCCGATGGCCAGCGCCGCGGAACCGCTGCCCGTGCCGGCGCCCGTGAGCGTCGCCGCGACCGTCAGCCCTCCGGTGCCGCCACCGCCACCGATGCTCTGCGCAACGACGCCGGACGCATCCTCGCCCACGGTCACCACCGCGCCATCCAGCCGGTTGGTGACGTTGGCGCCCGCGCCGCCGTCGCCGCCGGCGCCGCCGATGCCCGCACTGGCCGCCCCGCTCCCGCCGCCCGCCAACGCCACGGTCGCCGCGACCGACAAACCGCCGTTGCCGCCGCCTCCGCCCACGCTCTGGGCGAGCACGCCGATCGCGCGCGCGCCCGCGGTGGCGACTTCGGCCGCCACCGTGTTCTCCACCGTGCTCGCGCTGCCGCCACCTCCGCCCGCGCCGCCGATGCCCACCGAGGCCGCTCCGCTGCCGGCCCCGGCCAGCGAAACGGTGCCCGCCACCGAAAGGCCGCCACCCCCGCCACCGCCACCGATGCTCTGCGCGACGATGCCGCCGGAATCCTCGCCGACCGTCGTAACGATGCCGTCGACGGTGTTGATGACGGCCGCGGAGTCTCCGCCGCCGCCCCCCGCGCCACCGACGCCGATGGTGGCGGCTCCGTCGCCCACGCCGGACGCCGACAACGTGCCCGCCACCGAAACGCCGCCGCTGCCGCCGCCGCCGCCGACGCTCTGCGCCAGCACGCCGGCCGCACGGTTTCCGAGCGTGCCAACCGCGCCGTCGACGACATTTGTCACCGCGCCGGCGCTTCCGCCGCCTCCGCCGGAACCGCCCACGCCGACCGACACGGCGCCGCCGCCCGTGCCGGAGCCCGAGAGGCTGCCAGTGATGGCCACGCCACCGCTGCCGCCGCCTCCGCCGATGCTTTGTGCGACCACGCCGGCCGCCTCGAGCCCGGCCGTGAGGACGGTGCCGGCAACCTCGTTGGTCACGTCGCGGCCCTCGCCGCCGTCGCCGCCCGAACCGCCGACGCCGACCGCCACCGCGCCGCTGCCGACACCGGCCAGCGAGACGGCGGCCGAGACCGCGAGCCCACCGCTGCCGCCACCGCCACCGACGCTCTGCGCCAGAACGCCGGTCGAGCGATCGCCGGCCGTCTGGACGTCCGCGTTGACCGTGTTGGCCACGGTGAAACCATCGCCGCCTCCGCCTCCGGCCCCGCCGACGCCCACCGAAACCGCGCCGCTGCCCGCGCCGGATCCGGACAAGGTGCCCGCCACGGTCAGGCCGCCCGTGCCGCCACCGCCGCCCAAACTTTGCGCCACGACGCCGGCCGCATCGACACCGGTCGTGGTCACGCTGCCGGCGACTGCGTTCGTCACGGCCGCGGCATTTCCGCCGTCGCCGCCCGAACCGCCCACGCCCACGGAGGCGCCGCCGCTGCCGGCACCCGAAAGGGACACGGTCCCGGCGATGGCCAGGCCTCCGCCGCCCCCACCGCCGCCCACACTCTGGGCGAGCACGCCGACCGAGCGGTCGCCGCCGGTAACCACCGTCGCGTCGACGACATTGTTCACCTCGCCCGCCTCGCCTCCGCCTCCGCCCGCGCCGCCGATCGCCACGGAAGCCGCCCCGCTGCCGGCCCCGGCTCCGGCAAAGGTCCCGGCAATCGACATGCCACCGCTGCCGCCGCCGCCGATGCTCTGCGCGACCACGCCCGACGCGTTCGCTTCGGCCGTCGCCACCGAGCCTTCGACCCGCGACGCCACGTCGCCGGCCTGTCCGCCGAGTCCGCCCGTACCGCCGATGCTGACCGCCGCCGCCCCGCTCGCCGCGCCCGCGGCCGCGATGACTCCGCTCACATCGAAACCGCCACTGCCGCCACCCCCGCCCACGCTTTGCACGAGGACGCCGCCGGAGTTCGCACCGAGCGCCCGGATGTCGCCCGCCACCGTGGCGTTGACGTTGTCCGCGCGGCCGCCGTCGCCGCCCGATCCGCCAATGCCCACGCTCGCCCCCACCGCGGCGCCGCCCGCTCCCGCCACAACCGCCGATATATTGAAGCCGCCGGCACCGCCCCCGCCGCCTACACTCTGCGCGATCACCGCGGTCGAGTGGGCGCCGAGCGTGGTGACATCGTTCGCCACCGCCAGATCGACCGTGGACGCGTTGCCACCGCCGCCGCCCGATCCACCCAGGCCCACGCTGGCGCCGACCGCCGCGCCGCCCGCCCCGGAAAGCGCTCCGGCCACGTTGAAGCCGCCCGTGCCGCCGCCCCCGCCGACACTCTGCGCAATCACGCCGCTCGCACTCGCGCCTTTCGTCATGATGTCGCCGGTCGTCGACGCCACCACGGCCCCGGCGTCGCCGCCCGCGCCCGCGCTCCCGCCGATGCCGACGCTGACCGCACCGCTGCCGACGCCCGCACCCGAAGCGGTGCCCGCCACATTGAAACCGCCGGCGCCACCGCCGCCGCCAATGCTCTGAGCCACGAAGGCCGCCGAGCGGTCGCCTTCCGTCAAAATCACGCCCGAGGACGCCGCCGTCACGTCGCCCGCCGCACCGGCGCCCGCGCCTTGTCCGCCAATTCCCACTGACACCGCCCCGCTGCCCGCGCCGGCCACGGACAGCGCCCCGGCGACGTTGAAGCCGCCGCTGCCGCCCCCGCCGCCCACGCTCTGCACGAGGATGCCGCCGGCATCCGCGCCCTTCGTCCAAACGTCGGCGCCGATGGTGGCCTCCACGTCCTTGCCCACCCCGCCCGAGCCGCCGGCACCGCCGATGCCCAGGGAAACCGATCCGCTGCCGGCGCCCGCCACGGACCCGGAGGCAGCAATGTTGAAGCCGCCGGCACCTCCGCCGCCGCCCACGCTCTGGGCAATCACCGCCGTCGAGCCGTCGCCCTCGGTCATGACCAAACCGTCGACCGAAAGGGTCACAGCCACGTCTTCGTCTGCGCGTCCGCCGTCGCCCGCCGCGCCGCCGCGGCCGCCCAGTCCCACCGACACCGCCGCGCTGCCGCCGCCGGCGCCGGAGAGCGACGCCGCGATCGTGCCGCCTCCGCTGCCCCCGCCGCCGCCCACGCTCTGCGCGAGGATACCGGTGGCGTTGTCGCCCCGCGTCACCACGCGGCCCGCGTAGGTCGCGTTCACCACGTTGCCATCGCCGCCTTTGCCCCCGCGACCCCCGACGCCCACACTCACCGCGCCGCTGCCGGCGCCGGCTCCCGAGACGCCCGCGGCGATCGTCAGTCCGCCACTGCCGCCTCCGCCGCCCACCGCCTGGATGACAACGCCGTCGGAACCATCGCCGGTCGTCTCGACGTCCGCCGCGATCGTCGCATCGACCGTGCCCGCGTTGCCGCCCTCCTCCCCCTTGCCGCCGATGCCGAGCGAGAGTACGCCGCTGCCGGCTCCGCCGCCCGACGCGGAACCTGCCACGGAGAGCCCGCCGCTGCCGCCGCCCCCGCCCACGCTCTGGACCAGGATCGCGTCGGACTGGTTGCCCGCCGTCGCCACTGCGCCGCCGAGCACGAGGTCGACGTCTCCGCCCTCTCCGCCGAGGCCGCCCTCGCCACCCACCGTGACCGCGGACGCGCCGCTGCCCGTGACGCCTCCGCTCATCGACGCGCCCACCGTGGCCCCGCCCGTGCCCCCGCCGCCACCCACGCTCTGGGCCACGAATCCTCCGGCCACTTCGCCCGTCGTGACCACCGTCCCGGTGAAATCCACTTCCACGCGGCCGCCAATACCGCCATCGCCGCCGGTCGCGCCCACGGACACTGCCACCGAGCCGCCGCCCACGCCGGCCTGCAAGGCACCCGCCACCGTCATGCCGGCGTTGCCGCCTCCTCCGCCGACGCTCTGGAGCATCACACCCGTGGCGCTCTCGCCCGCCGTGCTCACGTCTCCGGTTCCCGTCAGCGAAACCTCTCCACCGCGCCCGCCCGCCCCGCCGGCGCCTCCGAGCGACGTCGTGAGCGCGCCAAACGTACCGATCGATCCTCCAATCGCCGCGCCGCCCGCCCCGCCTCCGCCGCCGACACTCTGCCCTAGCACGCCGATCGACCGCGCGCCGGACGTGGCGACGATCGAGGGCGTCGATTCCCCGTCCTGTTCGAACTCGGATAACGCGATCGCCACCGTCCCGCCATCGCCGGCCCGCTCGCCCGAGCCGCCGAGGGTGAGCCCGCCGAAGGCTCCTCCCGAAATCGCGAGGCCGCCCGAGCCGCCGCCGCCACCGACCGCCTCCGCAAAGAGTCCGTGCGCGTCCTCGCCCGCGGTGACGATGCGTCCGGTCTGCGCAACGGTGACCGCGCCCGCGTTGCCGCCCGTGCCGCCCGCCCCGCCCAGCGACATCATGCCGCTGCTCCCGCCGCCGTCGCCACCGCCGCCGCCGATGCTCTGCGCAAAGAGTCCGGCCGCCCGTTGACCCGCCGTGGCGATCACGCCGGTGTTCGTCACGCTCACCGCGCCACCATGGCTGCTGTTGCCGCCCGTCCCGCCGATCGCCACCGGCCCGTCCGCGATCCCGCCGGTGCCACCACCGCCACCCACGCTTTGCGCAAAAATCCCGCGCGCGAGGTCGCCGGAGGTCGTCAACGAACCGGCGTTGCTCACCGTAACCGCTCCGCCGGCTCCTCCGCCCGTTCCGGAGCCGCCGAGGGAAACCAGACCGCCGGAGGCCGCGCCGCTGCCGCCGCCGCCACCCACGCTCTGCGCGAAGACCGCATCGGCCCCGCCCTCACCCGTCGCAATCGTTCCGGTCAGCGTGTTTGCGACCGTCACCGTCCCACCCGCGCTGCCCGCCGCGCCACTGCCGCCCAGCGAAAAAAGTCCACCGGAGCCACCGCCCGCGCCGCCTCCACCGCCGACGCTCTGCGCGAAAAGCCCGCGCGCATCGACACCCGCCGTCTGGACCGTGCCGCGGTTCTCGATCTGCACGGAGCCGCCTCCGCCGCCACCGGACGCCGAGCCGCCGATGGCGACCAGACCGCCGGTCGCGCCCCCGGTCCCGCCACCGCCGCCCACACTCTGGGCGAAGAGGCCGTGGGCGTTCGCACCCTGCGTGCGCACGATGCCGTCGACGCCCTGCACGATGACCGCGCTGCCTCCAGCCCCGCCCGCGCCGCCGGATCCGCCGAGCGAGACGAGGCCGCCGCCGCTCCCCGCCGCGCCGCCTCCGCCGCCGACACTCTGGCTGAAAAGACCGTGCGCAAAATCGCCCGCTGTATCCACCAAAGCATGACTCTCGACGGTCGCGTTCCCGCCGTTGCCTCCCGCGCTGCCACTGCCGCCCATGCTGACCGCCCCGCCGGTGGCCCCGGCGTTGCCGCCGCCACCCCCGACGCTCTGCGCGAAGGCGCCGTGGGCGCCGGTGCCGGACGTGCGGATCCGGCTGCCGGTCAGGTTGGTGATCGTGACCGCCCCCGCATGGTTGCCCGTCCCCCCGGAGGCCCCGAAGCCGACGTAGCCGCCCGACGCACCCGCATCGCCGCCGCCGCCGCCAATGCTCTGGCCGAGTACGCCGATCGCGTAGTTGCCTTCGGTCTGGATGAAGGCGTTGGCCTGGTTGGTGATGGTCACGCTGCGCCCCAGGCCCCCCGTCGAGGCCGTGCCGCCGAACGCCACGATCCCTCCGGCGGCGCCGCCGTTGCCCCCGGTCCCGCCGATGCTCTGACCCAGAATACCGTGCGCGCCGACGCCCTCGGTTTGAATGGTGGCGTCGTTGAAGATCGCGACCGCGCCGCCGTTGCCGCCGTTGGCGCCACTCCCGCCGGCGCCGACGATGCCCCAGCTGTTGCCGCCGGACCCCGCCGCACCGCCCACACTGAGAGCGTGGATGCCATGCGCGCCGTTGCCCGTCGTGCCGATCGCACCCGTCGCCGTGTTCGTAACCGTGACGGATCCGCCATCGCGCGCGGACCCACCCCGCCCGCCGCCCGAGAAAATATAACCGGTGCCGCCCTCGCCGCCCCGGCCGCTGCGGCTGAACGCGAAGATCCCGTTCGCAAGCGACCCGCTCGTGGTGATGGCGGTGGCGTTGGTCAGGTTGACCGTGCCGCCGTTGCCGCCGTCGCCTCCCGGGTAGGCGTCGATGTTGCTCCACGCATTGCCGCCCCGCCCGCCGTCGCCGCCCACGCTGCCCACCTCGATGCCCGCGGTGCCGATCGCGAGCGTCGCGATGGCTCCATGGGCCTCGAGGACCGATCGGATATTCGCCGGTCCCGTCGCGCCGTCGCTCCCGGGCGTCCCGGTCTTGCCGACAAAGAACGAAGTGAAACCAAAATCGATCAGGACGCCGTAGGCATTGTTGCCCGCCTTGCCGCTCGCGCCCACCGCCACTTCGTGGATGGCACCGGAAGCGGACTGCGGCGGAATCACCGGCGGGAGGCCCGGCTCCCCTTCGTTGGCCTCTGCCGCCTCACTGAAGGCACCTCCGCTTTCCTCCACCACCGAACGCTCCACCGTCGGATCGTCTTCGGGCAGGGACGTCTCCCGCACGAACACCTTCTCGACCAGCCCCGTGTCGGCATTCGTCACGGTCGAGATGACCTTGTAGACGGCCGTCTCCCCGTCCTCGACCGGGGGAATCAAGTCGCCGATCGCCGTCTTTGTCAGGATCACGTCGCCATTATCCGTCACGACATACAGCGCCACGCCCTCGGCCTCGAAAATGACGTCGATCACCTCGGCGTCCACACCGGTGGACGGATGCGTGACCGTGTCCCCGACCACCGTGGACGTCGTCGCCGGCCCGGCCGTACACGACAGCGCCGCCACGAATCCCCCCGCAATCAGCGCGACGCCACGGCGCAGACGACTGCGTATCGAACATCGCACTACCCCCGCCCGGTCAACCCATCCCCGCCGCCTGCCTGGACCGTCGATGCTGCGCGCGTTCATTTACATATTATTGAAGAGCGGGCGAAAAAGAGAAATCCCAAAGCCATTCAACTACCTTATAAAAGCAGGACGGTCTGCATAAGTTTGTGGCATCTGGGAGGACGGACCCTCTCGTCCGTCCTCCCAGCTCACCGGACAGGTCCGCAAGCACCCGGACAAAACCTAGATCCGCCCCGTTCCCGCTCCGGTCCCGGTTGCACCCGGACAAAACTTGGGTAACGGTCGTGTATCAAACAGTGCCTGCCCCCGCGGTTTCCGCGACAAGGCGCTTCCTGCGTGCCGTTACCCATGAAAGAGCGACAAATCTTAGCCGGCTCCTGCCCCGGGGCCGCCCTTTCCCCCCAGGACCGGGCCGCCATGCGGGACACGTTCGCGCAGGCGATCGCCGCCGCCGAACGCCAGCGCCTCAAGCTGCGCATCCCGCGCGAGGAGGGCCTGCTGCAGAAGGAAAAGGGCATGCACTTTCACTTCCGTCCGGAGATCTTCGTCCAGATCCACGGGCGCACGGATTTTCGTTTTCCCCGGGAAACCTTCACCCTCGAGGCCGGCGAAATGTGCATCGTCCCGGCCTGCCTGCCCCACGGGGAGACGATCTTCCCCGACGCCCAGGGGCGTTTTCGCAACCTCGTCGCCGGGTTCTACAGCCACACCCTCAGCCTGCACTTCGCCCACGAGGTCGCCCCGCAGCGGCCCGACATCGAGACGATCGAGTTCTTCGACGCCCCCAACCTCGACACCTTCATCGCCCTCACCAACCAGCTCGTCGCCGCCTACCACATGCACAGTCCGGCCCGCGATTCGCTGCTCAAGGGACTGCTCATCGCCGAACTCGCCCTCTTCCAGAACCTCGTCGAGACCGGCAACGGGAACCTCGAAGGCGACCTCGGCAAGGTGCTGAAGGCGAAATGGGTCGTGCGCGACCAGTTCTCGAATCCCGAACTCAACGTGAAGGCGATCGCCGAGCGCCTCATGTGCTCGCCCGACTACCTCTCCCATCTCTTCCATCAGGAGACCGGCGAGAAGCTGATCCACTACATCCAGCGCATCCGCATCGAGGGCGCCGCCCTCGCGCTGGAGACCTCCCCGCTCTACATTTCGGAGATCGCCTACGCCTCCGGTTTCTCCGATCCCGCCTACTTCGCGCGCGTGTTCAAGAAACACCGCGGCGAAACGCCGGCCGACTTCCGCGAACGCATCGAGCGCGAACGCCGCGAGGCCGAGACGCGCCCGAAGACGATCTACCACGACCGCGAGGACTTCACCGCCGGGCAGCCGGTGGCGGCCGAGGCCAGCTGAGGACGTGGCCTGCGCCGCAGCCGCAGCCGCAAATCGGCCGGATCGGTCCGATCCGTCGGATCTCCGGAAACGAGAATGTTGGGCGGGGCCTTGCCTACGGGCCACGGCATCCCCCAAAACCTGCGAGGCCCTCCGCTTCCCATGCCCAGCGAACACCTCGCCTTCCTGACCCTTGCCATCGGCGTCGTCGCGTTTCTGTATTCATCCGTCGGACACGCCGGGGCTTCCGGCTACATCGCGGTGATGTCCCTCGCGGCTTTCGCGCCGGCGACCATCCGGCCGGTCGCCCTCGTGCTCAACATCGTGGTCGCCTGCCTCGCCACCTGGCATTTCTGGCGCGCCGGGTACTTTTCGTGGCGGCTCTTCTGGCCCTTCGCCGCGCTCTCCGTTCCCTTCGCCTTCCTTGGAGGCTACCTGAAGCTGCCCAATCCCGTTTTCCATCTTCTCGTCGGGGCCACGCTGCTGTTCTCCGCGTTTCGCTTCTTCACCAAACCGCATTCCGACACCCACGTCGTCGCGCCGAAGCTTCCCCTCGCCCTCGCGATGGGCGCCGTCCTCGGCCTGATGTCCGGCCTCACCGGCACGGGCGGCGGGATCTTTCTCACGCCGCTGCTGCTGTTTATGCGCTGGGCAACGACGAAGACCGCCGCGGCAGTCTCGGCCTTGTTCATCCTCTTCAACTCTACCTCCGGTCTGCTCGGCAATCTGTCGAGCACGCAGTACCTTCCTTCGTTCACCGGTTATTTTGTCGCCGCCGCGTTGCTCGGCGGCTTCGCTGGCTCGTATTTCGGAAGCCGCCGTTTCTCCGGAGCCTTGATCAAGAAACTGCTCGCCTGCGTGCTGCTGATCGCCGGCCTGAAGTTGATCTTCACCTAGCGCAGGTCGGGGGCAGGAGCGGCTTTGCGCCGCGATCCACACCGTCCACCCGCCATCACAGCATAAAGCCAGCCGATTCGATCCGTTTCACAGGAGCTCGAAAGACCGCAGTGCCGAGGTTTGTCATTCCGACGTTGAGGATTTCGGCCACGTTGGATGTTGGATGTTCGACGTTGGGCGTTGGATGTTCGCGCGAAGCGCGCGTCATTCCTGCGGCTTCACGAAGGCGAGCATCGCGGCGGCCACGAGCAGCGAGGCGCCGCCGAGCATGACGACGGGCAGGGCCGCGCCGCCAAAGAGGCCGTCAACCACCGGCCCGAGCAGGGTCGCCGCGAGGATCTGCGGAAGCACGATGAAGTAGTTGAAGACCCCCATGAAGAAGCCCATGCGGTTCGGCGGCACGACGTTCGCCAGCAGCGCGTAGGGCAGCGCGAGGATGCTCGCCCAGGCCACGCCCACACCGACCATCGAAACGATCAACCCGTATTTGTCGGTCCACACGCCCGTGGCCAGCAGTCCGAGGCCGCCGCAGATGAGGCACACCGCGTGCACCGACCGCGCCGAGAAGCGGTTCACGAGCGCGATGAGTCCGAAGGCGAAGAGGAAGGCCACGCCGTTGTAGACGGAAAAACAAAGCCCCGCCCATTCCACGCCTTCCTGGTACGCGGGAGTCCCGGGTTCGCCGCCGAAGATCTTCCGTGCGATCGCCGGCGAGAAATAGATCCACATGCAGAAGAGCCCGAGCCAGGTGAAGAACTGGACCACGGCGAGCCGGCGCATCAGCGGTGGCATCGTCACGAAGCCGCCGAGGATCTCCTTCACGGCGTGACCCACCCCGGCCGTCCGCTTCTTCTCCGCTTCGAAGGCGGCGAGGTTCTCCGGCGGATACTCCTTCGTCGTCACGATCGTGTACACCACCGCCACGAAGAAGACGACCGCGCCGATGTAGAATGCGAGGTGCACGGACCACGGAATCGCGTTCCCGCCCTCCGAGGCGCCCGAGGCCACGCCGAAGACGTTCGTCAGCAGCCAGGGTAACGAAGACGACAGGACTGCGCCGAGGCCGATCAGCAGGCTCTGCATGGCGTAGCCGACCTTGCGCTGCTCGGGCGGCAGCAGGTCGCCGACGAAGGCGCGGAAGGGTTCCATGCTGATGTTGACGGCCGCGTCCAGCACCCAGAGCAGGCCCGCCGCCATCCAGAGCGCCGAGGAGTTGGGCATGGCGACGAGGGCCAGGCTCGCGAGAATCGCCCCAACCAGAAAGTACGGTCGCCGGCGGCCGAGGCGCGTCCAGGTGCGGTCGCTGTAGTGTCCGACGATCGGCTGCACGATCAACCCGGTCACGGGCGCGGCCAGCCAGAGCAGGGGGATGGCGCTCTCCTCGGCACCGAGGAACTGGTAGATGGCGCTCATGTTGGCCATCTGCAGGCCCCAGCCGAACTGGATGCCGAGAAAGCCGAAGCTCATGTTCCAGATCGCGGGGAGGGAGAGGCGGGGCGGGGTCGTCATGGCAAGGGTCAGCGCAGCGGGACGGAGGCGAGGGGTTCTTCGGCGTCGACGGAAGCCGAAGCCTCACCGGGCGGCGCACTGTAGTCGCGCTGGCGCGGATCTCCATCCCGATCGTATAGGGCGCGCAGCCGGCGGAAGCGCGCCGCCGGCTCCCCGGCGAGGACGCGGGCCTGCTCCGGCGTGCAGCGCCAGGTCCAGTTGCCGTCGGCCACGCCCGGACGGTTGAGGCGGGCGGAGGAGGGCAGGTCGAGCAGGTCCTGGAGCGGGACGATGGCCAGCCGCGCCGGCGAGGCCATCGCGGCGCGGATGAGCGGCCACGCCGAGCGCCCGCCGTCGAGCTGGAAGTAGGCGTCGACCTCGGCGTAGGCGCCGGGCGGCAGCGACTCCAGCCAGCCGCGCGTGGTGTCGTTGTCGTGCGTTCCCGGATACACCACCGAGTCGGGCGGGTGAAAATGGGGCAGGTTGACGTTGTTGTCGTCGTGCCGGTAGCCGAACTGGAGGATCTTCATCCCCGGCAGGCCGGCCTCGCGCCGCAGCCGGACGACGCCGGCGGTCACGTAGCCCAGGTCCTCGGCGATGATGCGCGCCCCGGGCAGGGCCCGACGCAGCGCTTCAAAGAAAGCCCGGCCCGGTCCCGGTACCCAGCGGCCGCACCGCGCGTCGGCAGTGTCGCCGGGGATCTCCCAGAACGTGTCGAAGCCGCGGAAGTGGTCGAGCCGCAGGACGTCGCAGCTGGCAAAGGCCGCGCGCAGGCGCTCGATCCACCAGGTGAAGCCGGTGCGGGCGAGGACCTCCCAGTCATAGAGCGGATTACCCCAGTACTGGCCGCGGTCGGAAAAGTAATCCGGCGGCACGCCGGCCGCGGCAACGAGGCGGCCTTCGGGCGTGAGGCGGAAGACATCGCGCCGGCTCCAGGTGTCGGCGCTGTCGAGCGCGACGAAGATCGGCAAGTCCCCGATCAGGCCGATGCCGCGGGCGCGCGCATGGGCGCGCAGGGCCTGCCACTGGCGGGCGAAAACCCACTGGAGGAAGACGTGCAGGTCGGCCTCGCGCGCCGTGCCGCCAGGCAGGTCGCCGCCGGCGAGGTGGCCCGCGTCACGGTACTCCACGGGCCAGTCCGGCCACGGACGGCCGCCGAAGCGCTCCTTCAGGGCCATGAAGGCGGCATAGGGCTGGAGCCACGGACCCGCCCGCAGACAGAAGCTCTCGTAGTCCCCCCAGCCCTCCACGCGCCGCCCGCGCTCGATGAAGCGCGCGTGGGCCAGCCGGGCGACGGGCCAGAAGTGGTGGTAGAGCCCGCCGTAGTCGACCGCGCCCTCGGAGAGCGCGCGCAGGGGCGCGAGTTCGTCGGCGGAGACGAGCTTCGCCGCTAGCAGCTCGCCCCAGTCGATGAAGTAGGGATTGCCCGCGAAGCTGGAGAACGACTGGTAGGGCGAGTCGCCGTAGCCGGTGGGCCCGAGCGGGCAAACCTGCCAGTAGCCCGCGCCGGCGTGGGCGAGCAGGTCGACGAAGGCCCGGGCGCCCGCGCCGAGATTGCCGATGCCGTATTCGCCGGGCAAGGACGACACGTGGGCGAGCACGCCGCAATGGCGGGCGCGCAGCCAGGATTGAGCGGAGGATTCCATCAGCGGAAGCCGGGCCAGCCGGCCAGGGGCATGGGAGGGAAGAGGCGAAAAGGGGGAGGCGGCGGCCGCCCGACCGCAGTCGGACGGCCGCCGCGCAGACCAACGTCCAGGACGGCGCTCAGAACTTGTAGTTCGCGCCGACGAGGAAGGTGCGGCCGTACTTCTGGTATTCGACGACCTGGGCCTTGGTGTCCTCGTAGGTCGAATACTTCGCGTTGTTCAGGTTGTACACCTGGAGCACGAGGCCGAGGCCCTTGAGGCGCTCGGACTGGAAGTCGTAGCCGACCTGGGCGTCGACCACAGCCTCGCCCTTGACGAACCGGAGCGAGCGGTCGTTGCCGAAGGCCGTGATCTCGCCGACGAAGTCCGAACGATGGCGGCGGCTGATGCGGGCGGAGAAGCCATTCTTCTCGTAGTAGAGCGTCAGGTTAGAGACCGTCTTGGACAGGCCGGGCAGGGTGATGCCGCTGCCGAGGTTCGTGTTGTCGACGGTGATCTTGCTGTCGTTCTTCGAGAGGCTGGCGACGAGGCCGAAGCCGTCGAGCGCGTCGGTGAGCATGTCGAGCGGCACGGACAACGAAACCTCGAGGCCGCGCAGGGATCCGCCGTTGCCGTTGAGCGGCTGGCTGAAGTTGCCGATGTTCGTGGTGACGTTCGGCACGCCCTGGGTGAACTCCGAGAAATCGTAGTTCCCGTTCGTCTGGTCGTAGATGTAGGTCTTCAGGTCCTTGTAGAAGCCGGCGATGGCGAAGTAGCCCTTGCTCTCGCCGAAGTACTTCTCGTACGAGAGGTCGAAGGCATCGGCCTCCCACGGGTCGAGCTCGGGATTGCCGCCGCTGCCGCTCGGGCGGCCATCGCTGGAACCCACGCTGAACTCGAAGGCGGACTTGAGCTGGTCGAGGCGCGGACGGGCGACCTGGCGGGCGGCGGCCACGCGGACGATGTGCTGGTTGCCGAGGTCGAACGAGAAGTTCGTGCTCGGAAGGACGTCCGTGTAGGTCTTGCCGGCGGTGCGCACCTTGACCTGCTGGCCGGCGGGCGCGGTGTTGTCGAAGTACTTGGCGGTCGAGGACTGGTCGACGTCCTTGATCTGGAAGCCGATGTTGCCGCGCACCTTGATGTCGCCGATCTGGGTGACGATGTTGGCCTGCGCGAAGTAGGTCGCAATCTCCTCGTCGACGGTCCAGGTCTTCTGGATGAGGTAGGCGAAGGCGTCCTCGCTCGGCACGAACGGATTGTAGTACGTCGCGAGGGCGGTGGGGACGTCCCACGTGACCGCGCTGCCCGCGCCGCTGAAGCCGAGGTTGACGTTCTCCCTGCGGATCGAGTCCTCGATGGCGCGGTAGCCGTTGGTGCTCAGGCCGGCCTCGGGCTGACGCTTGTTCTTGGTGCGGTCGGCCCAGTTGACGCCGAACTCGACGTTATCGAGCCAGGTGTTGAAGCCGCGGGATCCGGCGAGCTTGTAGGACTTCAGCGTGTCCTTGACCATCGGAACCTTGCCGTAACCGGCGCCGTAGATGGTCGGACCGATGGCGAGCCGGTCGACGTTGCTGTAGTCGAGGCCGTACTGCACGGTCGGGAAACCGGAGGACATGTCGTAGGTGACGGTGTCGAGCACCGGCTGCCCGTTCGCGTCGAAGTAGTGGGCCTGCGTCTCCAGGTTGATTTCCTCGCGCTCGGCCTTCGAGTAGCTGAGGTCGGCCTCGAGGATCCAGGGGCCGGTGCGGAACTCGTTGTTCCAGCCGATGGCCGAAAGCTTGTCGTCGCGCTGGTTGTAGATCGCACGGACGAGCGGGAAGACGCCCGTGACGGTGGCGCCGAGCAGCGAGCCGTTCTGGATGTTGGTCGAGATGTTGTTGGTGGGAGGATTGAGGCCACCGTTGTAGCCGCCGATGTTGGTCTCGATGCCGCGGGCGGTCTCCTCGCGGGAGAACTTGGAATAGTAGGCGTCGATCACGGACGTGAAGCTGCTGGTCGGGCGCCATTCGAAGACGCCGATGAAACCGTCGCGCTCGTTGTCGCCGGTGCGGGCGAAGGTCTTGAGGCCCTCCGTCGTGCTGGTGCCGGCGGGCACGCCAGGGCGGCCGCCATTGTTCCAGTCGTAGTTGCCGAACTCCTGGGCGAGGATCGGGGACTTGAGGCGGGCGTAGCCGAAGGCCACACCGAACCGTCCCTGGGCGAACTGGTCGATGTACGTCAGGCTGAAGCGGTTTCCGTTGTCGGAGGAGCCGCCGCCGAGGTCGTCGAGCGTGTTCATCTCGTAGCGCGCGCCGACCGCGACGATGCGGCGGCCGATGGCGAGCGGACGCACCGTATTCAGATCGAGGGTACCGGAGAGGCCCTGGCCGACGAGGCTGGCGTCGGGCGTCTTGTAGACGGTGACGGCGCTGATCAGCTCGGACGGATACTGGTCGAACTCGACGCCGCGGTTGTCACCCGTGCTCACCTGTTCGCGGCCGTTGAGCAGCGTGTTGGCGAAGTCGGGCGAGAGGCCGCGGACCGAGATGACCTGCGCACGACCCGCCACGCGCTGGGCGGCCAGGCCGGGCAGGCGGGAGATCGACTCGGCGATGCTGATGTCGGGCAGCTTGCCGATGTCCTCGGAGGCGATGGACTCGACCAGCGAGACCTTCTCCTGCTTCGTGGCGATGGCGGTCTCGATGCCAAGACGGATGCCGGAAACGGTGAAGGCGCCGAGCTCGACGACCTCGTCGCTCATCTCGGCTTTGGCGGGCGAGGCGGCCGCGGCGGCGGCCTGGCTCTGGGCTTGGAGGGCGGGCTGCACAAGCAGCAGGCCGGCAACGACGGCTCGCGTGAGCAGCCGGCGCGCGTGGATGACTTCGGTTTTCTGGGTATGCATGGCGGACAGGGGTGCGGGGGTGCCGCGGGTTCAGGGATTGGGTTCGAAGCGCGCCGGGGGGAATGGCGCGTGGTAATGGGGAAACGAAGCGTCCGCCGCGGCGGATTCGCCATTCGCATTGCGCCAATAAATCCGCGATGACCCGGAGAAAGCTTATGTCTCCATGGCAAGGACGTGCATCGGCACGAGTACGGGAATGGTTAAAAACCGAGGGGTGCGGGTCCAGCCCGCACGTTCCATCAGCACCGACGTAGCGTTTTGCAGGGATAGCGCAGGAACGGCTTTACGCCGCGATGAACACCGTCCGCGAGCCATCGCGGCGTAAAGCCGCTCCTACCTCCACCCCTTTCATCCGAAGATGCCGGGAAGCCGCCTACCCTTCCATTGGCCAGAACCAGAGGATGAGCGGGAGGGCGGTGGCGGCGACGACCAGCGTGAGGGGAAGGCCGACTTTCCAGTAGTCGCCAAAGCGATACCCGCCGGGTCCCATCACGAGGGTGTTGGACTGGTGGCCGATGGGGGTGAGGAAGGAGCACGACGCTCCCACAGCCACGGCCATGAGGAAGGGATCCGGCGACACTTCGAAGCCTGCGGCGAGCTTCGCCGCGATCGGGGCCATCAGGACGGCCGAGGCGGCATTATTGATCACATCGGAGAGTCCCTGCGTGAGGAAAAACAACAACGCGAGCATCGCCACCGGCGGCCAGGCCTGGCCGAGCGCGAGCAGACCTTCCGCGACCTGCTGCGCGCCGCCCGTCGTCTCGAGCGCCCCGCCCACGGGAATCATGGCGGCGAGCAGCACGATGATCGGCCAGTCGATCGACGCGTAGGTCTCGCGCAAGGGCAGCACCCCGGCGAGCACGGTCGCCACCGCCGCCATGGCCAGCGCCACAGGCGCGGTGAGCCAGCCGGCCAGCATCGCCACCAACGCGAGCGCAAAGATCGTCACGGAGAGGATCAGCCGCCGGGGTTTGCCGAGAGCGAGCGCGCGGCGCGCAAGGGGCAGACAACCCAGGTCGGCGAGACGCTCGGTCATTTCGGACTCCGGCCCCTGCAGGAGCAGGACGTCGCCCGACTGGAAACGGACACGGCCGAGCCGCTCCTTCACGCGGCCGCCGTCGCGCGCGACGGCGAGCAGGTGCAATCCGTGGCGGTCCAGCAGGCGGATTTGCGTCACCGTGCGCCGGATGAGGGGCGAATCCGGCCGGACCACGGCCTCCACGATGTCGAGGTCCTTCGCCTCGCCGAGCTTTTCGGCGAACTTGCCGCTGCCGGCGAGCGCGAGCCCGCCCTTCTCCTCCACGAGCTTCAATTCTTCGGGTCCGGCTTCGACGAGCAGCACGTCGCCGGTCTGCAGCGCGCCGCGAAACGCGTAGCCGGGCAGGCGTTGTTCTCCGCGCAACACGGCGACCACCGGCACAGGTTCGCCACAGGCTTCCTGCAGGTCGGCGAGAGTCCAGCCGACGGCCTTCGCCTCCGGGCGGACTTCGAGTTCGCTCACATAGTCGGCCGTTTCGAACAACTCGTCCGACGAGGCAGGTCCCTTCCGCCGGGGCGTGAGGCGCCAGCCCGCGAGCACCAGAAAGACGAGTCCGGCGGCGAGCACGCCGCCGCCCACGGGCGCGAACTCGAAGAGCCCGTAGGGTTCGCCGACCACCTGCGCACGGTAGCTCGAGACGATGACATTGGGCGGCGTGCCGATGAGGGTGAGCAGCCCGCCGAGCAGCGAACCGAAGGCCAGCGGCATGAGCAGCAACGAAGGCGCATGGCCGTGCTCCCGCGCCATGCGCAGCGCCACCGGGAGCAGCAGCGCGAGGGCGCCGACGTTATTCATGAAGGCCGAAAGCAGCGCGACCGTCAGCGTGAGCACAAGCACCTGCGCGGTCACGGCGCCGCCGGCCTTCAGCGTGAGGCGCGCGATCGCGTCGACGAGTCCCGACTGCTGGAAACCTTTGCTGAGCACGAGCACGGCGGCGACCGTGACAACGGCGGGATGCCCGAACCCCGCAAAGGCGTCCGCCGCCGCGACCACGCCGGAAAGCACGCAGGCGAAGAGCGCGAGCAGCGCGACGAGATCGTAACGGATGCGCCCCCAGACGAAACCGGCAAGGGCGAAGGCGAGGATGAGATAAACCCAGTGCGCCGGTTGCATGCGGGGACGTGGTTACGGGAAACACGCCAGCGGCTCAAGCGCGGTGCGAAGCCCGCCGGTGGGCGCATCCGCGCGGGCGAATTTACCCGCCCACGGCGGGGTCATCCGCGGCTGCATCGGGCACATTCAACCCAGCCACCAGACAGCGATGCCGGCCAGCACGCAGACCAGCGCCAGCACCGCCGCGGCGTACACCGTCCACTTGAGCAGCTTGGCCAGCAACCAGGTTGCGAGGACGGCCGCCAGCGACAGGACGACGGCAACCAGCCACCGCGGGTACTGGGCGACCACCTCGTTGAGCTGCTCCCACTCGGACATGGCCCCAGCAAACGGACGACGGCGCCGCCGCCAAGCAATTCCCCGCTTGCCGGACACCTTGGCCGCGCCCCAGCATCGCCCTTCCGTGCAATCCAAACCGCAAGTCCTCGCCTGGCTCACCTGCGACGGCGTCCACATCGACCCCGCCACCGGCAAGCACACCATCCTCGGCATCTTCTCGAACATCCGCGGCCGCCAGTTTCCCGTCGTCCACCCCTTCATGGTGTGGTTCCTCACCCTCACCGACGTCCCCGCCGGCAAGCACAAGATCCGCATCGCCATGGGGCTCGACCCGACGAACCTCACACCGCTGATCGAGCGCGAATTCGAGTCCCAGGGCCCGCTCCAGCGGATCAACCTGATCAACGAGATCCGCAATCTCTCCTTTCCGAAGCCCGGCGACTACTCCCTCACCATCGACGTCGACGACGAACTCCTGCTCGCGACCAGCATCGCCGTCTCCAACTGAACCGCCCCCGTCGATGGACCAGCCGGTCCGTCTGCGCCTCCCGCCGCATGCCTTCCGCCACACCCAATCCCTCCCCCGCCTTCGACCTCGTCGGCATCGGCTCGCCGATCATGGACCTCTCCGCACCCGTGCCCGAGGAATTCCTGGCCCACGTGCCCGGCGACAAGGGCGGCATGGTGCTTGTCGACAGCGCGCAGATGCAGGCCATCCTCGATAAGCTGACTCAACCGCCCGCCCACAGCACGGGGGGGTCCGCGGCCAACGTGACCTTCAACGCCACCCGTCTCGGCCTGCGCACGACCTTCCTCGGCAAGCTGGGCAACGACACCTTCGCCGAGAGCTACCGCGAACAATTCCGCGCCGCCGGCGTCGACGCCTCGCGCTTCAAGCGCGGCGAACGCGCCAACGCGCGCTGCCTCGCCCTCGTCACCCCCGACGCCCAGCGCACCATGCGCACCGATCTCGGCGCCGCCCTCACCCTCGCACCGGACGAGCTCGCCCCGGCCGACTTCGCCGGCTGCCGCCACGCCCACATCGAGGGCTACCTCGTCTTCAATCAGGCCCTCGCCGACGCCGCCCTCGCCTCCGCCCGTGCCGCCGGCTGCACCGTCAGCCTCGACCTGTCGTCCTTCGAAGTCGTTTCCGCCTCGCGCGACTGGCTTTTCTCCCAATTCAAGCGCGGCATCGACATCGTCTTCGCCAACGAGGACGAGATCCGCGCCCTCTTCCCCGCCTCGAAGGCCCCTTACGCCGACCTCGCCCGCGAACTCGCCGCCCACGGCGTCACCGCGGCGGTCAAGGTGGGCAAGGACGGCGCCTGGATCGCCCGCGAGGACGAAACCCACCGCATCGAGCCGATCCACGTCGCCGACGCCATCGACACCAACGGGGCCGGAGACGCGTGGGCCTCCGGTTTCCTTTACGGCCTGCTCAACGGCTGGTCCCTCGCTGAAGCCGGCCGCCTCGCCTCGCACATGGGCGCAGAGACCGTGCGCCACCTCGGCCCGATCATCCCGCCCCATCACTGGCCCGACACCCACGCCCGCGCCCCACGGCCGACCGGGCGGTCAGAGAGACGCTGACCGTTGCCGGTCTCGTTTCGTGAGCACTTCGGTAGGAGCGGCTTTACGCCGCGATGAACGCCGTCCGCATGCCATCGCGGGCCAGCCCGCAAAACTCACCACAAACAAGGCCAAGACCGGTTTCACAGAGTACACGGAGCTCAGACACAGAGGCCGCGGGAGGCCACACGGTGTGCGTGAAGTTTACGGCGGGCGACATCCGCCCCAACGCCACGCCGAAAGTTCGGAGTGGAGGATGTCTCCTCTGTGGCCTCTGTGTCGGCGCTCAGTGTTCTCTGTGACCCAAGAAAAATCATTCTCGATGATGTGAAATATGCGGCGTAAAGCCGCTCCCACTTGGCACGCGCCTTTTTCTTAATCTTTCCCCTTCAACTTTCCCCTGGCGCGAAGCGCCCCTTACACCGGCGGCGGATTGCGCTCGAAGCGTTGCTGGTGGAAGTACGGATAGGCCTTCGGCGTCGCGCTGGCCTCGTCGAGCTTCGCGATCTGGGCCGCCGTCAGCGTCCAGCCGACCGCACCGAGATTCTCTTTCAACTGCTGCTCGTTGCGCGCCCCGATGATCACGGTCGACACCGTCGGGCGCGCCAGGACCCACGCGAGCGCCACCTGCGGCACCGTCTTGCCGGTCTCGGCCGCGACGGCCTCCAATGCATCGACCACGCGGTACAGGTACTCGTCGTCGACCGGAGGCCCGAGGTCGACGGACACCTGCGAGTTCAAACGGCTCGTCTCCGGCTTCGGCTGACCGCGCCGCAACTTGCCGGTGAGACGACCCCACCCCAGCGGACTCCACACGACCGCCCCGATTCGCTGATCGAGGCCCAGCGGCATGAGCTCCCATTCGTAGCTGCGGCCGATCAGCGAATAGTACGCCTGGTGCGCCACATAGCGGGCGTAGCCGTAACGCTCCGCCACCGCGAGGGACTTCATCAGGTGCCATCCCGAAAAATTGGATACACCGAGATAACGGATCTTCCCGGCGCGCACGAAGCCGTCGAGCGTGGACAACGTTTCCTCGACGGGCGTTCGCGCGTCGAAGCTGTGCAGCTGAAAGAGATCGACATAGTCGGTCCGCAGCCGCCGCAGCGCCGCGTCGAGCGCCCGCGTGAGATGATGGCGCGAGGAGCCGACGTCGTTCGGACCCTCGCCCGCGCGGAACGTGGCCTTCGTCGAGATCAACGCGCGGTCGCGCCGCCCCTGAAGCGCCGCCCCGAGAATCTCCTCGGCCTGCCCTCCCGAGTAGACGTCGGCAGAGTCGAACATCGTCACGCCCGCCTCCAGACAGAGATCGACCATGCGCGTGGCCTCGGGCACCCCGAGCCGCCCCCACGACTCGAAGAGCGCCCCTTTGCCGCCAAACGTGCCCGTGCCCAGGGTGAGCACCGGCACCTTGAGTCCCGAACCGCCGAGGAATCTGGTGTCCATGGGAAATCACTTGGCGCGCGCCCCCGATTGCGCAACTTTTCAAAACGTTTTTCCATGATCACCGACCTCGCCGCCCTCGTGACCTCGATCGCCCAGCGCGCCCGCGCCGCGTCCCTGGAGCTCGCCACGATCCCGGCGGACCGGAAGAACGCCGCCCTCGCCCGCCTGGCCACCCTGCTGGAGTCGTCCACCGACGCCTTGCTCGCCGCCAACCGGCGCGACCTCGACGCCGCCGCCGAGAACGGCCTCTCCAAGCCGCAGATCGACCGCCTCACGCTCTCCCCGGCCCGTCTCGCCCAACTGGCGGAATCCGTCCGCCAGGTCGCCGCCCTGCCCGACCCGGTGGGCGAGGTCCTCGAGGACTGGACCCGGCCCAACGGCCTGCACCTGCGCAAGATCCGCGCGCCCATCGGCGTGATCGGCATCATCTACGAGGCGCGCCCCAACGTCACCATCGACTGCGCCATCCTCTGCCTCAAGTCGGGCAACGCCTCCATCCTGCGCGGCGGCAAGGAGATCTTCCACACCAATACCGCCTTTGCCGCGCTCATCGTGCAGGCGCTCGCCGACACCGGCCTGCCCGCCGATGCCGTCCAGCTCGTCCCCACCACCGACCGCGCCGCGCTCAACACCTTGCTCAAGCTCGACGCCTACGTGCACTGCATCATCCCGCGCGGCGGCGAGGGCCTCATCCGTTTCGTGGCGCAGAACAGCACCATCCCCGTCATCAAACACTACACCGGCGTGTGCTTCGTCTATCTCGACAAGGACGCCGATCCGGAGATCGCCGAGCGCGTCACCCTCAACGCCAAGACCCAACGCACAGGCGTGTGCAACGCCGCCGAGCAGCTGCTCGTGCACGCCGACGCCGCCGAAGCCCTCCTGCCGCGCGTCGCCCGCGCCCTCGCCGCGAAGGGCGTGCAACTGCGCTGCGACGCCGCCAGTGCCGCCGTGCTCGCCCGCGCCGGCGTCGACACCACGCCGGCCGCGCCCGCCGACTACACGGCGGAGTTTCTCGATCTCATCATCGCCGTGCGCATGGTCGCCACCCTCGACGAGGCCGTGCACACCATCAACCGCGACGGCTCGGGCCACACCGATGCCATCGTCACGCGCGACGAGGCCGCCGCCCGCCGCTTCCAGGCCGGAGTAGACAGCGCCGTCGTGGTGTGGAACGCGAGCACGCGCTTCAACGACGGCTTCGAGTTCGGTTTCGGCGCCGAAATCGGCATCAGCACCGACCGCCTGCACGCCCGCGGCCCGATGGGCCTGCGCGAGCTGTGCTCCTACAAGTACACGATCGACGGCACCGGCCAGACCCGCAGCTGAGGCGAATCGCATCGTCGTCTGCTTTGCCTCTCCATCCCAGAATTTGGCCACAAAGAGGCGCAAAAGGCGCAAAAGAAACGGTCCGGAACTCAGGAGCTTTTGCGCGTTTTGAGCCTCTTTGTGGCCAATTCCTTTGGATCGAGTCCCGGTTGCCGATTCGCGGCGCCGCGTGAGGGCACGCAGCATCCACAGTGCTGTAGGCCCGGTCCCCCGACCGGGCGGTTGGGGTTGCCTTTGGATCGAACCTTTTTACGATTTCGGGGTCTAAAGAGCCATGAACTTCACGCGAGCCGTTCTCCTGATTCCGGCCGTGCTGCTGAGCGCGTCGCCCGGCCTCACCCAAGCCTCCTCCGAGCCTGCGCAGCCCGAAGGCGCTCCGGCGCGCGAAGCCGCCTCGGAGTCGTCCGCCGAGGCTCAACGCTCCCGCGGGATCTCTCCCAGCCTGGCCGCCAACCTCGCGCGCGCCATGCCGAAGTACAATCCCCCTCCCGCTCCGAAGCCAAAGACCGAGGAGGAAATCGAGGCCGACCAGCCGCGCAATCAGATCGTCCGCCTGCCCAAGGTCGTCGTCGAGGGCCAGCGCCCGCCCGTTTTCACGGAACGCGAACTGCACACCAAGGAGGGCCTCGCGGCCCTCGCCGTCGCCCGCTACCTCTCCGAACTCGATCGCGGCGTGCTCAACCGCTACCGCCTGCCCTTCGTCGGCATGAGCGCCGAGCAGCGCGCCATGATGATGTACGAGGAGGACGAACGCCTCCGCAACATCGAGCAGGCCCGGCAGACCGTCTACGTACTGAAACAGGTCGACCCCGAGGAGGCCCGCCTGCTGAAGAAGGAGGCGGACGCCGCCTACATCCGGAAGTCCGAGTTCCAACCGACCAGCGGCGTCCGCTGATCGCGCCTTTCGCCCGATGAAGGGTGCGGAGGTAGGAGCGGCTTTACGCCGCGATTGACCCCGTACGCCAGCCCTCGCGGCGTAAAGCCGCTCCTACGCAATCCTTGCGAGAGGCGACCCTTGTGCGTCTTGAGCCTCATTGCAGCCATTCATTGCTGTGAGATACAAGGCTACCGCACCCGCTCCGGTCGCGCCCGGTCGCCGGCCATGTCGTAAGGCAGCCGCCACACGGCCGAACCCTCGCGGTCCGTGAAGTAGAGGTACGAGGGCGAAAGCGCGTCCGCGTCTCCATCCGCCCAATACGTGTGGAAATCCGGCTGCGCCCCGCGCGGCCGGCGGGCGTAGCCGTGGTTGCGTTCGCTGCCCGCCGTCAGCGTCCGCTCGCGCGTCCACAAACGGCCTTCGTCGCGGCTCAACCACATCGCCATCTCCCCGCCCGTCCCGTGCGGTTGCGGTCCCGGCTCCGTGGGCGCCGTCAGCCGCCACGCCCCGTCCGGGTCCAGCTGCAGCGAGCCTGTGTCGTAGTTGTGCGACGCGGCCGCGATGTCACGGAAGGCCCAGGCCTCTCCCGTCCAGTGGGCAAGGGTCCAGCGGCGGGGATCGCCGCCCGGCCCCGGTTGGTGATGGCGGCTCGTGATGTAGAGGATGATCGGACGCTCCTGCGCGTCGAAGGCGACGTCCATCACGTACACGAGCAGGCCTTCGTCGCTGTAGGCCCGCACCCGCGCCGGATTGTCGGCCTCGTTCAGCGGCAGGGTCAGCGGCCGCCCGTCGACGGTCGTCCAGGTTTCGCCCGCATCGGGCGTCTGCACAAAGTACACGTCGGTGCGCCGGTCGACATTGCGGTCGGGATGACGGTTGAACGCCGAGATGAGCCGGCGGCCGCGCTGCTCGCTCACCTGGTAGTGTCCGCCGAACCCCGCCAGCGGGCGCTCGTCCCCCCATGTGCGGCCGTCGGGACTGCGCCGGAAAAAGAGTTCGCGCGCCCGCGGCCCCGCGGGGCCGGCGATGTAGCGCGTGTAGAGGTGCACGAAGCCGGTGCCGTCGACCCACCAAGGCTGCGGATAGGTGAACTCCCCTTCGAAGATGCGTTCCCAATCGCCGATCTCGTACGGACGACGGCTCCGGTAGATGAAGCCGGGGCGGGTCGCGCTTCGTCCGCTTACAAAGAGCCAGAGGTGCCCGGCGCCGTCGAGGTTGAGGCTGGCGTTGTCATGCGGATCGTCGACCCCCGCCGCGCCCTTGTCGTGCACGACGACCGGACGCAGCACCTCCCCGGAGCGATGGTCATAGGCGCCGACCATGTTGAGCAGATGACGCCGCCCGGCCTCGGGCGTGCCGCCATACGTGAAGAAGGTAAGGCCCGCCGCCGGCGCATGCACGGCCATCGGCACGTGATGCGACGTGTAGGTGCCGAGGCCGCCGGAATACTTGTCTCCAAACTCCGAATACTGACCGAGGGTGAACCAGATGCCGCGATAACCGCCGACCGTCGGAAAGGCCGCCGACCCGGACTCCGCCGGCGGCGCGTCCGCCGCGCCCCGCCCGGACGAGCCCGCGCCCGCCAGCGCGAGCAGAGCGACGAGCAGCCGGACCGGGCCAAGCCCTCCACGTCGGCACCGCGAGGTCGCGGCGCTCATCGTTTTCCCTCCCGCATCCCGGCCTTCTTTACCGTCACCTTGTACACGCGCCCCTGTTTGTCGTAGGTCGTCCACTCGCCGACCTGCCGCCCGTCAAGAAAGCTGCCCGAGCGCAGACGAGTCCCGTCCTTGCGGAACCATTCCCAGTAGCCGACCTGCACGCCGTCCTTCATCCGCCCCCGGGCCCACAACGAGCCGTCCTTGTGATGCAAGACGAAGGGTTCCCCCGGGGTGGATCGCTTGGGCATGGCAGCCTTCTTCAAAAGAGGAAAGCGGCCGCGAGGCCAACGCTTTCGTCAGACCGGCCGCACCTGGCGATGTCCGCGCCATCGCGCCCGGGCGAGGGCCAGGGACTTCCAGGTGCCGAAGAGCAGCCGGTACCAGGCGCGCTTCGCGGCGTGGGTGCCGAAGTGCTTCAGGTACACGTCGCGGTTGGCATCGAAGATCGCCCGGCTCATGCGGTCGAAGTCCTTGGCCACGCTCACGCCCTTGAGGTGCACGCAGCTCACGCGGCCGTCGTAGACGATGCGGTACCCGGCGCGGGCCACGCGAATGCAAAGGTCGAGGTCGTCGCCATACATGAAGAAGGCCTCGTCGAAGACCTTGCCGTCGGGTGCGACCGCCGCGAGCACCGGGCGCGGCGCGAGCATGAAGGCCCCGTTGATGGCGCCGACCTCGTAGGTGCCGTCGACCGGCAGGTGCGTGAGGTTGTAGCCCGCAAACCACGCCGTCCGCGGAAAGGCCGCCGCCAGCCCCGTCGCCCGGCAGAAGCCGTCCCAGGCGGACGGGATGCTCCGCCGGCAAGCCAGGTCGAGCGATCCGTCCGCCCGGACGAGCCGCGGGGAGATCAGGCCGATGGACGGATCCTCTGCCAGCCGCCGCAAGCAATGCGCCAACGCGGCGGGATCGACCACGGTGTCGGGATTGAGGAAGAGCACGTACGGCGCCGACGTCCGCGCATACCCGGCGTTGTTGCCTCGGCCGAAGCCCAGATTGAAGCCCGGATTGAGGTAGGTCGCGCCCGGATACGCCGCGCGCACGGCCGCGCCGGTGTCGTCGCCATCGCAGGAGTTGTCCACCACGACCACCTCGACCGCCCCGCCACCGATCTCCCGGGGCAGCGACCGGAGGCAGGGACCGATCTCATCGCGCGAACGGAAGGCGACGATGACGATGGCAAGGTGGGGCTGCATGAGACGAGGGAGCCAAGCCCATCAGGCGGCGGATGGAAAGCGTCTCCTCCGCACCTGTATCAAAACTTCACAGGAGCGCACTGAGTTCGCCGAGCATTAAGGAACAATGGATCCTTCGATGATCTTCCATTCGAACCAGGATTCCACAGGAGGAAACAGAGTAGAAACCCTCCAAACCGAACCAATCGCTTCATGTAGCCGCCCATGTCCCCATGGGCGCGGTTTGAGTAGGGGCCGACCTACTTCCCACACCGTGTGGCCCCCGCCGCCTCTGTGCTGGAGTTTTGAGCTTTTTGTGCATCTTTGTGGCCAAGTCCTGTTGATCGAATCTTGGTTACGGCGGCGCCGCGGCGCAGTGGCTTGTCTACTCGTTACCCACTACTCGCTACTTTGCTTCCGGCTTCGCCGGCCTGGGGCATGAACACCCGCAGGTGCATCCTCAGTCCGCCGGCACGTCGGGTGGCTGAGCGGTCCCGTGGAGCAAGCGACGCAGCCAACGCGAGAGCGGTCCGGAGGGGCGGTCGGGTTGCATCGAGGGAGGCAGGGCTCCGTCGAGCCGGGGATCGGCCAGGACCCTCGCCACCGCCTCGAGGTTCGGATGCGGAATCAGCAGCCGCGGCATCCCCGCATAAACCGCCGCGTCGCCGGTCTGCTGAAAGGCCTCCATCAATCGCTCGGGGGCCGCGCGGTCGGCCGCCCGCGGCCCAACCACCCGCCGCCACGCTTCCGCGGAGAGTCCGAACCAGCCCACGACCACAAACAATACCCACGATGCGGCGCCGATCCGCAGCAGGCGTCGGTGACGTTCGGCCACCAGCGGCCACGCCCACACCAGCGCCGCGGCACTGGCCAAAGGCAGCAGCACGAAGAAGTCGGCATAGCGGGACGGCACCCCTGCTGCAAACTCGGCCGACGCGCCACGCGTCCACGCGGTGGCCATCGCCACCAGAATGACCCACAGCGCAACGGCCAGCACGCGATCGCGCCCCGGATGAGGCGGAATGCGACGGGCGATGCGGGCAAACCCCAGCAGCGCCAATGGCAGCATGATGACAAGGGCCGCCCAAGGTTGACCCGTGTGCGGCCAGGCGAAGACCCGACCGAGCGCCTCGAAAAACTCCCCCGGGACGTCCGCGCGCAATCCGGCATGCGCAGGCTCGTTACGCCGCAGCAGCAACGCCCCGCCCAAAAGGACCAGCCAGCAGAGCCACCGGCGCCAGTCTCGCCGTCCGTCGAGCCACCGCACGGCTTCCCATCCCATGAGTGCGAGCGGCACGAGAAAGCCCGGCCCCATCGCCCACTGGGCGGCGAGCGCTGCCGCCATGCCCACGACGAAGCGCCCGGAGGATAGGACAGGCGCGTCGACCAGCAGGCATATCGCCAGCACCGAGAACCCGATCGCAAAATACACCTGCGACTGAAAACCCCAGAGCGCGTTGTGCCAGCCTGCAAACGGGAGACAGCCGAGGGCAATCGCCAGGCCCACGACCACCACTCCGCCGGGGAAGGGCCGACGAGGACGTGGCCGCTCCAGGGCGCTCGACATACCCGCGGTCGCACACCCGACCAAAAGGCCCGCCAATACGCCATGCAACACGGCGTTCGCCGCCTGCTGGACCAAAGGATCCCATTGGTCGCCGTTCGCTCGAAACAGCGCCAGATTGAGCATCTGGGTCCAGGCAATGCGGTGCTCGTTGTGCGGCAGGAGTACCTGCACCCAGGGAAACACTTGCTCGCGGGCGGCCGGCAGGAGCCCCGCCCCCTCCACATCCCATTGGTCGTGAAACGGCACGTCGGTGCCCGCGATCGCGACCAGCCAGAGCTGTACGCACGCCACGAACGCCCCGGCGAGCACTGCCGCCCCTACCCTCTGCCAGACTGTCGCTCCACCGCCCGTCATAGCGGAAACAAGGAAAGCATCGCGGGAGAAGGCAGACCTTCAGGACAACGACAGCGGGAGACGCACACGAAAACGGAGCCTTGTGCGTCCCGACGAGGCACGCAACTGTCGGCTGTGGACGCCTCCATGCCCCCACCGCTCATCAGCGTCATCGTCGTCTGCCGCAATCCGGGCCCGAGGTTGCACGCCGCCCTCGAAAGCGTCTGGTCCCAGGCAGGTGCCCACGCGGAGGTCGTCGTGATCGACGCCGCCTCTGACGACGGCACACCGGGCTGGTTGCAAACCCAAGCTTCGCGACTCGGCGCATGGATCAGCGAGCCGGATGGCGGCGTCTACGACGCCATGAACAAGGGCGCGCGCCTGGCACGCGGAGCATGGCTGCTTTTCCTGGGCGCCGACGACGTGCTGGCCGCCCCGGACACGCTCGCCCAGGTCTCCCGGATCCTCCAATCCACCCGCGCGTCCATAGTGGCGGGCGCCGCCCGTTACGACGACGGCCGGCACTATGCTCCCGCCTCGGACGCGACGGCGATTCGCCGCAACTGCCTTCATCATCAGGCGGCCTTCTACCGACGCACGGCGTTGTCATCGTCCGGCGGATACGACGCCACGCTCCGCTACCAGGCCGACTACGACCTCAACCTGCGCCTGCTCCTGAGCGGAGGCGGAGTCCATCGCATCGACACCCTGATCGCCCGCTGCGCCCGAGGCGGCCTCAGCGACGCAGGCCACTGGGCCAACTACCGCGAGGAGATCCAAGTCCGCCACCGCCACTTCCCCGCCTGGCGTTGTCTGACGTGGGACGCTGCGGCGACCGCACGTTGGATGCGCAAGCGTGCGCTACGCACTAAGTCACCATGCCCGAAACCATCCGCCGCCGTCTGAAACGATTCGCCGACCGGCTGCTCGCCCCAGCCGGCCTGAAGCTTTGCAGGCAAGACGATGTCTTCGATCTCGAAGGCCTGTTGTCGCGAGCCCGGGCTCGTGGTTGCACGCCCCGAACGGTCGTCGACGTTGGCGCGTCGAATGGGATCTGGTCGCTGCGCGCCCGCCGGCACTTCCCCGAGGCCCGCTTCGTCCTGTTCGAACCCTTGGAAGAACGGCAGGCGGCCCTGGCGTCGCTGCAAAAGCGCCACGGATTCGAGATTGTGCCCGCGGTTGCCGGAGACTCCACCGGAACGGCCACCCTTGCCGTCGATCCTGCGCTCGACGGAAGCGGCGTCGCCGAGCCGGGAGCCGCGGGTACGCGCGCCGTCCCGCAAACCACGATCGACGAAACGCTGGCTCGCTTGGAATGCACCGGGCCCTACCTGCTGAAGCTCGACACGCACGGCTACGAAATCCCGGTCCTGGCCGGAGCCAGCGCGACACTCGCGCGGACGAGTCTGCTGATCGTCGAGTCCTACAACTTCACGCTCACGCCCGGCTGCCTGCGATTCCACGAGCTCTGCGCCTGGCTGGAGACTCGCGGCTTCCGCCCCTGCGACCTCGCCGATCCGATGCGGCGCCCGAACGACGGCGTCTTTTGGCAAGTCGACCTCGCCTTCGCCAAATCGGACGATCCGCTCTTCACGTCGAATCGCTACACCGGGTAGTCACTCACCCGGACTGCGCCAAGACGTCGTCGAACCGCTTAAACCCATGCCGTACGATGCGCTCGGCGTAAACCGGAGCATTCGTCAGGCGAAAGGCCAAACGCGCCCACACTCGCTCGATTCGACCGGGTCCGTGCAAAAGCCCGAGCTTTTCGTCGACGCGCACGCGCTCCGCCTGCATCTCGGCGCGACGCTTGGTCAACTGCCCCGGACGCAACCGAAACGCGGCAACGGTCGACGGCACGTGCACAGCCGGTACGCCCGCGACACACAACCGCGCGAGGTACTCCGAATCGCCGCACAGGCGGAAGCTTTCGTCGAAACCTCCATAACGCTCCCAGGCCGCCCGCGTGACGATGGTTCCCTGCTGATAAACCGGCTCTAATCGCTCCGCGTAAAGCGCCCTATTGAAAGACGGGAATCGCGAAACAGGAATCCGACCAAGTCGCCGACCGGCGCCATCAATCAGTGCCACACCACCATACACCATTGCAGCCCGATCAGACTTGGAGAACTCCTGCGCCAATTTGAAAGCAGCACCAAAGCCGGGATGAATCAGGTCATCGTCATTGATGTAGGTGAAAGCATCCCAGCCCGTCACAGTCCGGAGTCCCTCGTTGATCGCCGCATACATTCCCCGGCCGGGATCGGGAATCATCGAAACGACGGATCCTGGCAGGTTCGCGCAATTGCGCGCGGCGATAAGGACATGCCTACAACCCCCGACGTGGTTCTTTACGCTGACCATAGTCTGTTCAAGCCATGGCGAGTTCCCCAAGGTCGGGGTTAATACGAGCAGTCTCATGCTGGTCTCGCGATGCCCGCGTAGAGCGACTGATAGGAGCGACACACCACGTCAGGTGAGAACTTATCCAGAATCCGCTTTCGCGCGTTATGGCCATACGATTCTCGAAGCGAGCTGTCGTCCATCATCTCAGCCATGGCCGCAGCCATTCCTTTGACATCACCGGAGGTAACCAGGGTTCCGCAGACGCCATTCTCGACCATGTCGGGAATCCCTCCAACGCGATATCCTACCACGGGAACCCCAACGGACATCGCTTCCATGACGGTATTCGGAAGATTGTCCTGTTTCGAAGCGGTGACAAATACGTCTGCCGACGCATACACGTCCGCCATCATCCTTTCATCCGAGATATGTCCCAACTCATGAACGCGGACTCCCTCAATCTCCAACACTCGCCGATGCTCAGTGCCAAAAACCACAAGCTCGCAGCGGTCATTAATTCGTCGCTCCTTCAACCACCTGAGCGCCTCAATGACATCGCCGAGACCTTTCCTAGGGCTACTAGCAACCGCCATCGCGCCTGTCAGAAAGAGGAACGGCTCATCGGGCAAGCCGAACTGCGCGCGCGCCCCCAACTTCTCTCGAGGAGCGAAGATCGACACGTCCAAGGTGTAAGGTATCACGCATATGTCTCGCCCGGCCAGCACTCGGCTGGCTCGAGCACACTCTGCGAGCCAGTTGCTGGGGGACACAAAATGCGAAGCGGTCCGTGCGAGCATCACTAGCCGACGTCGAATGCCTGCTGACGACTGGTCATCGCGCTTCGACCTGCCCAGCAATGGGCATTGACCACAACCTGTACAGTATCGATCGCACGAACCGGCGTAGTGGCAACCGCCCGTAAAAGGCCACATGTCGTGCATGGTCCAAACCTGCGGCACGCCGATCGCTTCCAGCGTTTCAAAGCGAAGAAAGCCATGAGCAATCCAATGCACATGCACCACATCCGGCCGTAGAGCCTGAATCGATTCGTGGAGGCCATCCGGTAGTGCTGCCGGCGAAAACAAACCTCGCGCACCTGCCGGTACCGTCAGCAACTCAGCCCGCCTTTGAAGCTTTGATCGCAATTTGGCACCAAAACCGACCGGCATGTGCACATCCACCCGGCGGGAACTCTTTCTTCTGACCAACATCTGTGTGTCCATTCCCCGCTCGGCCATCGCCTTGTGAAGACGGTAGGCCGCTTTTGCTGCGCCACCAAACTGCTCATACGTACTCAGGTGGAGCACCCTCACGGCTTCCGAGCCTCCATAAATAGGGAATCTGGCTTTCGTATCTCGCCGTCCCGCACATCAAGTGAATACCGTCCAAAATCGGGAATCGAACTGGTGAATGCATTCACCCGGGCAATGCCACTAAATCCTGTCTGCCCAAGAAGCCTCGCCAGCGAGAGGTCGTCATACATCACACGATGAATTTCTCCTCGCTGCCGAAACACTCCGCACTTTAACGCCTCGACCATTCGCATTCCGCCAATCAATCCAACAGCAGCTTGAGCAAGAACGAACCGCAGCCGTCTCGCTATCTTTCCCAAAGTCAGACGCTGAAAAGCACCTTTCCTACGGGCGAGGTCGATATGGCCATCGATCTCCGTGCCCGCACGGGTTCGCACCAATCTTGCGCGTCCGGGGTCGAGCCTCTTGAGATACTCCGCCATCTCTCCCCCACTCTTCTCCCGTACCAGCTGGTCAATGAGTTCCAGCCGCGTCCACTCGTACAACGTCTCGTCCTCTCCCTTGCGTACTTCGTCGAGTGCCGAAAGATAGGCGCGAGCTATTCCCTCAAGATCTGGTACGACGACACGCATCGTGCCTCCAGGCCTGAGGATTCGGAAGCACTCCAACACAAACCGGTGGGCTTCAACGCGGCCGAGGTGCTCCAATAAATGGGAGTGGTAGATGACGTCCACCGATGCATCATCAAACGGAAGCGGCTTTCGCGCATCAAAGCGCTGAACCACGGCGTCAACCGGCTCGACATCGAGATTGAGCCAATCGGGATGAAAAACAGGGCCGCAGCCGATGTTCACCATTCTCACCGTCGTACTCCGTATAGGTTAAGGTTCTGGAAATAGGAGTCAGGAGCAACTTTTGACTCGAACGGCCTCTCCTGGCCAATCGCCACTTGAACGTGACACTCGAATCCCGCGCTCTCGAGCAGGTCGATTGCACGGCCTAGCCCTGCTTCTCCGCGCCGGCAATGCCACTCGACGAAGATCGCATTCACCGACGCAAGATGAGATTCAATTTCGCCCAAGACTTCCGCTTCAGCTCCTTCAACATCGATCTTTAGCAGGTCAACCCTGCTTGGGAGATAGGCTGTGAGTCGCACTGACTTCACGGTCCTCATGCCCGGATCCTCAACGTAAGCCAGATGCCCTCCGTCGGCCCCGTCGGAAATGAAGCCCACCTCTCCATCCCGGCATGATACCGCAGCTTCAATGAGCGGCCCTTCGATGGCCCAAGCGGCGAGATTGCGTCGGCAACATGCCGCCACAAATGGATCCGGCTCAAACCCAATATAATCGAAATCACCATAGCGAATCTTCCAATATAATGCCGCCAAACCGATGTTCGCGCCAGCATCTACAAAGACCGGACGCCGTTTCTGGCATTCTCCGATGTCGTAAATTCGATTTACGAAAATCTCATCCCAGGCACTCAGAAAACTGGGCCCGTCGACTATTTCAATAGACCATCCTTGGTAGGTAAGGCATGCAGGACTCGCACGCGGAACATTCCTAAGCCTTCGCGAAAACCGATGGAGGGCACGATAAGCGGGATTCCGAATCCACTCCCGCAAATGCCACGCCCCTCCTCGAAAAACTGCATTCGTAAAGCCACGTGGGTGATAGAGTGTTCTCATAGCAGCGATTCTACGCAGGCCCGCCTACCGTCATCAGGCAGATGGGTAACCACGCAAACCGCAGTCAGCCAATGCCTAGACCTTACATTCAAGAACTCACTATGGTTCTTACATACCGAGCACGCTTGCGGCAGGATGCTCTTGATGCGTCCCGCGTATTGATGCCGCCCTAATGGAATCACATTCAACTTCATCTATCTATCCCTCACAAATCCACAGAGCAGATAACGGTTCTCCTCAAGACTCTCCTCATGATCCAACTTGAATGACTCCGAGAAGGCATTCCGGAAAGTATCAACGTTATACCATGCTGGATACGGAGGGGCGCTTGTGCCGTCCCACAGCCCCAGAGGCATAAACTCAATCATAACCAACCGCGCCGAATAGGAAGCCACTCGGGAAAAAAAATGCACGAGGGGGATGTTTTGACCCAGCAAAACATGATGACTCACCGCCAATGCCAATACCGCCTCCGACCGATACCGCTTTGAGGGATGATCGCCGAATGGGCTCACCATTGGATTGATAAAATCCAAGACGGCCGCATCGAGGCTCCCTTGGGTCTCCTTCGTTCTTTCGAATGCACGATCAACGGCCAGCTCGTCGGAATCCGTGCAGATCGCTCTTTTTACCACGCCTTCTTTGAGCAGGGTCTCTGAGAGCCACCCTTGATTTGCCGCAAGCTCAAGTACCGAAGCTACCTTATACGCCCGCAATAGATCTATGATTCGCCTGAAACGCGCCGTAGTAATAAATGACGACCCTGCATTCTGATAACTGCTCCACGATCCAGCCCCACGCCTGCGGCTCTGAATCCTCAGCTTGTTTCTGATACGTTGGTACGGAACGCGCTGAAATGGCATCCATCGACTTTGCTTAAGGGCACAGACGAGCGCAGCCCTTGAGCCTGATAAGCGCGTCCTGATCTTCGAATCGGGAAGACTCGTTAACCGCCGAAACTGATACCACCGCCTGAGGAACCCATGATAGACATTATATCCGCCCCAACGAACCCAAGCCCACCTGCACAGCCCATAGTCACCATGTGACATTAAATTATTGGATGCAACCAGCCGGCGAGCAACGAACACAGCACCATCCCTCCAAATACTCAACGGGTAATGGTAGAATCGAACATAATCCTCAAACGCAATCCACCCCTTGCCTCCGGATTCGCTACGAACAAAACTCCCTATGTCCACATACAAGGGCCTAGGCCCGTCGAATAGCACATTGAACCCATGCGTGTCTTTTAGCTCCCATCCAAATGATTGAGCAATTTCATTTATCTCCAGAACCAGAGACGCTGCGTCCCTGAGCATTCCGTAGGACCACTCGTATGGGTAAGACACGACCGGAACAGCCTCATGCTCCAGAACAAATGCATAGCCGGGAATGTCGACATTACTTCGCCACGTGCGCGGAACGAGTCTCAGGTTCTCGAGACGCTGCAATAGGCCACTGCGCAGAAGATCTTCGACGACGATCGCCGCCTCCGGTCTTATCGCACGAAATACTCTTCCGGACCCAAGAAAAACTGTGCCAAAGCCGTCGACAAGCGACAACGGAGAAGGCCGCATTTCTAAAGCGATCGACATATGAGATACAAATGATCAGGCAATCTGGCGCCTCACCACCAAATTGCATAAAAGTGCCCTCGTAGGTGAAAAAAAGAAGGGGAAAAGCACTGCTGACGCTCCCCACGAGCAAAGGGAAACGACTGCGGCACCCTTTGCGCCCATCAAGGGTATCGCCATCAAATTTCCTAACAGACTCGTTGCCGTGGTCATCATCGAAATAGTCAGAACAATCCTTGTGCCGCTATCGATCACAAGAAGCCTCGATCTGATCGAAACAATGGAAACAAAGGCCAATGTCCAAACATGGAGAGCAAACAGTTCAGCCGCCTGGCGGTAGCTTTCTCCGAACAAACCGGGGATGATCCAACCACTGCATGTCGAAAAGACCAGACAGATTACGAAACTTGCGGCAACAAGCAGATAAAGAGTTTTTCGAGCCAAGTTCCAGTAGACGGTTGCACTCTCGGCCTGGGCGCCCGTAAGCCGAGGAACAACTACGGCCCCTACAGTCAGAGGTAGTACGTATAGGACTTCGGTCATCCGCGCCGCTACCGAGTAGACTCCTGCAGCCTGTTCACCAGCGATGCGAAGTAGAATGATTCGATCAGCCTGCATCGTCATGGCAACGAGTACCCCCGACAGCATCAAAGGCCATCCCTCCTGAAGCAGCTTCATAGCGGAAGACCAGAACGGTGAAGGACCTTCCCTAACACGCGGCCTGATGTCTGAAGTAAAGAGTGCGAAAGTAAGAGTTGCCGCAATCAGCGAGACCTCAACGCACACGGCTGCTGCAAACGCCACAACGGGGGCATCTGCGGCGATCAGGCCGATCTTGATAATTGCGGCCAATGTAATTGCAGCCTTCCGAGCCAGCGAAGGCTGGCGCGTCCTCTCCTGAACACGAAACCAAACGTCAATCGCCTCAGCAGGTGAGAACAATAATCCTGAAACGACTACGGCCACGATGAGCCATGACCCAAAGTCGTCTGGACGCCAGAGCCACGCAAACACGAGCGAGCCAGCATAGGCACAAAGAGCACCAACGCACTTGAGTTTGACGCCCACTAAGAAAACGGAGGATGCCGTTTCTTTATTTCGCACTAAGTCGCGAGCGAGAACATCATCAACGCCAAGACCGCCAATCACACCAAATATCGCGCTAAATGCCAAGGCGTAGCTCAACATTCCAAAATCTGACGGCCCCAGATGCCGCGCGATCGAAATATTCACGACAAGACCGACACAAACTCGAAAGACTCGCTCACTCAGAAGCCAGCTGATATTCTGAAATATGGACTGCGTTCGACCCATGCGTGGCCTGATGGTAGAAGGGAGATGGCGCTTGGAGACCCGTCGAGCGAGCGTAATCCCACCGATCTCCCACGCAGCTTGGGTGGCTTGAATACTCAATGCAGATCCCCAACCCGGTAGATTGCCTGCCGGCGCTCGCCGCTCCCCGCGTACACGTTGCTCGCCGTCACCTCCGCGATGGTGACCAGACGCGTTGAACCGCTGGGACAGTCCTCCGTCACCAAATCTCCACCGGCGACGATACCGGACTCCAGCAGCTGCCGAAACACCGCCATTGTGACCACGATGGCATCGAGCCGCTCATCCTCCAACAGCGGTAGGATGACGGAGTCCGTGCACGCCACGAAATAAACGCGGCTCTCAGGCGTCACCGCCTTCAGCTCGCGCAACTTCGCGCGCACTTCACCGGCCAGCGGGTACGCACTCGTCTCCAGCCGCTCCCGGTCGAACACCGCCGCCCATATCGCCGCCGGGCCACGGTTGAACGACAGTTGCGGTGCGGCCACGGCGCTCACCGTCGCCACTGCGACAAAGGGCATTCGCAGCCGGGTCAGCCCGCGTCTTCCGCTCCCCCACAGCAGGACGACGAGCGCCGCCGTTCCGAGCGCATAGAAGGGAATCAGGTAGCGATTGGCCCAGTCCGTGTACGCCACCGTGCAGGACACGACGACGAACCCCGTCAGACCCGCGATGGCCAGTCGCCACCATAGGGCGCGTGGTCTCCAACGCACGACTGCGACCAGCATCACCGCCAGCGCGATCGTGCCCACCGGACCGAAGCCGCTGAACTCCTCGAAACCGGATTGGTGCAGGTAGAGGTGTTCGTCGCGAAACTGGGCGGCGTTTCCTTTGTCCTCCCAGCCCATCACTCTCAGGAACGACCGCTCGATGTCCGAGAGCCAGGCGGCCGCAGGCTGCGTTTTGTCAAAGGTCGTCGGCCCGAGGTAGACGCCACGGGCCAGATGCCGGCTGAGGTTGGCCACGCCCCCTGCGGCGCCGTCGCGATTCTTCATCATGGCCAGCGCGCTGTCGGGCCCGAGCGGTTTGCCGAACAGGCGGTACGTCTCCACATAGGTTTCGACACTGCCCAAGAACAGGGCCGCTGCCACGAGTCCGCCAGCGACCTTCAACCGCAGCCGCGCTTCGCCTCGCACCTCCCAAAGCATCCAGAGGCCAAGCAGGAAGGCGAAAAGCGCCCCCGTCGTCTTGGACCCGGCCATGAAGCCAAGGGCCACGATCATCCAGAAAAGATGGATGGCCCCGCCCTCCCGTCGCCAGCGCCAGCGCCCGTAAACCCAGACGGCACCCGCAAAAAGGAGCGGGATGTCGTTCTTCGTCGAGGTCCCTTGGTAGACAAGGCAGGTCAGGCTCAACAGAGCCACCACCGCCGCCCACGCTGCCTCAACGCCCAGACGAGCGCGCACCAGGGTGAAGGCGATCCAGCAGGTTCCCACGAGGCAGGCGTAACTTGGCAACGCGTAGCCCCAGCCAAGCGCCATGAAGGGCAGGTGCACGGCGTCGAAACCCCACGGATGCATCACGTGAAACACGCTCGTGAAGTAAGGGTTCGCGAAGAACCCCCCGCGCAGGGCGAGTTCGAGCCGCGCGAGGTTGTACATCTGCGAATCGATGTTCGTGACCGGCGCCAGCAACGCATAGAGCCCCCAGTATGCGAACATGAGCAACGACACCGCCCGGGCGACACGACCGGTCCAGGAGAGGGCTGGCACTTCGGTTGTCATCCCCACATCAGCAGCAACCGCGAGGCCAGCGACAGAGCCGCGAACACGCCGAGGATCGCGTAGGGCAGGTTCTCCGGTCGCGCAAGGGAGGGAGCCAGACGGCGTAAACGCGCGGCAAACAGGGGAAACATGGAGGTGATCCGAAGGAAAGAAGGCGTTGAGATCTCTTCGAGGTTGGAGATTTCCCGCAACAGCGCAATCCGTACGCACGGGACACAACGAATCGCCCACAGCGACGTTCAACCATAAGAAATTCGCGTTTGGACCGTCGACCTATCGGTGCCATTGCTCACCTGCTCTCCCATGAAAACTCCCCGCCCTTTCGCCAGCGTTATCGCCGGCCTTGCGTTCGTCGCTGCGGCTGCCTCCGCCGCGTCTGCCCCGGTCGACTCCCGCATTGTTGCCGCCACCGTCTATCCGGATCGCGCGGTCGTCACGCGGGGCGGAACCGCGGCCTTGGCCGCCGGCACCTCGGAACTGGTGTTCGACCGCCTGCCGGCTTCGTTGCTGGATGCCTCGCTGCAGGTTTCCGGGCGCGGCACCGCGGCGGCCACGATTCTCGATGTCAGCGTGCGGCAGTCGTTCGTCGAGGCGTCGCCGAGCATGCGCGTGCGCGCGCTCGAGGATGAACTGTCCGGGTTGCGCCGGCAGGACGCCGTTCTGGGCGACCAGCTGGCCCGCGTCGACCAGCAGCAGGCGCTCGTCGGACGGATCGAGGTGGCCATGACCACGCCCGTCGGCGGCGACGGCGCGCCGCCGCGGCCGTCGTTCGACGAGTGGCAGCGGTTGCTGGCCTTTCAAGCGGAACACCTCGCCCGGCTCTCCGCCGAACGGCAGGGCCTGCGGCAGCAACGCGAGGACCTCGCCCTGAAGATCGCCGCCGTCGGCCAGCAGCTCGACAGCCTGCGCACCCAGCAGCCGGGCGGTCGCAGCTACAAATCCGTCGCCGTCCGCGTAAGCGTCTCCGAGCCGGGCGATCTGACCCTCTCGGTCGCCTATACCGTGCCGGGGGCGTCCTGGACTCCGTCCTACGACGCGCGCCTTCGCTCCGAGCGCCGGCAGATCGATTTTGCCTACCACGGTGTCGTGCGCAATGGCACGGGCGAGGACTGGAACGGGATCGCCCTCACGCTTTCCACCGCCCGCCCGGGACTCGGCGGCGGCGCGCCCGAGGTGCCGGCGTGGGTCGTCGAGGAAGCCCGGCCCGTGCCGCTCGCGCTCGAGAGGGACGCCGTGGAGTTGAGTCCCTTCATGGTGCAAAGCGAGCGCGGTCGCGGGCAGGTTGCCTCGGCAAAAGCCGCCGCCTCCCCTCCGCCACCGCGGGCCACCGCCGTCGCCACCGCGACCGTGGAGGCGTCCGCCACCAGCGCGACCTTCCGTATCGCCGAACCGGTGACGCTGCCGAGCGACAACACCACCCAGAAGGTCGCCATCGCCACCCTGCCGCTCCCGGCCGAACTGCACTACGAGGCGGCCCCCAAACTCATCGAGGCGGCGTTCCTCTCCGCCAAGGCCAAGAATGCGAGCGAGTTCCCTTTCCTCGCCGGCCCGGTCCACGCGTTCCTCGACGACACCTTCGTCGCCACCAGCCGGCTCAAGACGGTCATGCCGGGCGAGACCTTCGATCTCGCGCTCGGCGCCGACGAGGGGATCGCCGTGAAGCGCCGGCTGGTGAATCGCTTCAACGAGAACACCGGCCTGACCAACAGCGGGCGGCGCGTGACCTATGAGATCCTCGTCACGCTGACCAACAACAAGCGCACGGCGGAGCGCATCGTTTTCCGCGAGGCCTTGCCGGTCTCGCGTCACGAAAAGATCGTCGTCCGCCAACTCACGCCCACCGATCGCGAGATCGGCACGGCCGCCGCGCCGCGCGAGGTCACCCGCGAGGAGGACGGCCGCCTCGCCTGGCGCGTGGAGCTCAAGCCTGGCGAGAAGCGTGAGTTCACGCTGAAGTTCAGCGTCGAGCATCCGGCCGATCTGCCGGTGGTGGGATTGGAGTGAGGTCAGCCCCACTCGAACCACGCCCATGGGGACATGGGCGGCTACATGAAGCCATTCGTTCGGATCGGAAGATTTATCCTCTGTGGGCTCTGTGTCGGAAAACACCGTCCGCAGACCATCGCGGCGTAAAGCCGCTCCTACCGGGCTCGGTGCGCTACGCACTTCGTAGATCTTGTTGCGCCGCGAAGAACGAGGAAGGGCCACAAAGAGGCGCAAAAGTCACAAAAGAGTTGATCGTGATTTCCGGAGTTTTTGCGCGTTTTGCGCCTCTTTGTGGCCAAATCCTGTCGATCGAGTTTTGGATGTGCCGGCGCTAGCGCGCGGCGGCGGTCGGCGCGGTCGCGCGCGGGCCGGTGGGGGCCGGAGGCTCGGTGAGCGAGGTCAGGTAGGTCACGAGGTCGCGCAATTCGCCCTTCGAGAGGATGCTGCCGTAGATCGCAGGCATGCTCGACGGGGGCGATTCGCGTTTGGCGATGGCAGACTTGTCGACCGTCTTGACCGACCCGTCGCCGAGCGTGAGGACGAGCTGCGCGTCCGTCTCCTCGCGCACCGTGCCGACTTCGCTGGAGCCGTCCTTGAGCGTGAGGGCGACGGTCTCGAAGCCGGGCGAGATGGAGGCGCTGGGAAAGAGGACCGACTCCATGAGGTGCTCGGCGCTGCGCGTGCGGGCAATGACCGTGAGGTCGGGGCCGGCTTCGCCGCCTTCCTCCCCAACCTTATGGCAGCGGATGCAGGCGAGCACGGGATGATCGCGGAAGAGGCGTTCGCCACGGCGAAGGTCGCCGCCCGCGAGGGCCACGCGGTAGGGCGCGAGCGGGTCGGCGCTGGCGGCGAGCGCGGCTTCGCGACGGGAGAGGCGCTCCTCGATCGCGGGTCCCTGGCGCGCCTCGGCGGCATTGAGTAACTCGAGTTGCACCGCCGGGTCGATCTCGTTGCGGGCCAGTTTGTCGAGGGCGGCGACGAGCAGCTCGGCGGCACGCGGCGAACGCAGGCGGGCGAGCGAACGGTAGCCGGCCTTCTGCTCCTCGATGTTGCCGCGGGTGACGAGGGCTTCGATGACGGGCAACGCTTCGGTCGGCGACAGGCGCGCGGCGATGGGCAGGGCGGCAAGGCGGAGCGAGGACGCGCCGGAGGTGCCGGCGACCTTGACGGCCTCGGCGAGGCGCGGGTCCTTCTGGTTGTCGAGCAGCTTGAGGGCGGCCTCGCGCACGGCGGCGGGCTGGTTCTCGGCAGCGACGAGGTCGAAGTAGAGGTCCGAGGCGCCTTCGAGCTTGAGGGTCTCGAGCGCGTCGAGCGTGGCCAGTTGCACGGCCTCGGGCGCCTCCTTGAGCAGCGACGGAAGCATCGGGCGCAGGGCGTTCATGGCGACGGTGTCGTCACGGCGCACGAGCGGGCGGTAGTTGCCGACGATCCGGTCGCGGTCGGGCGGCGCGCCCCAGTTGGCGAGGTGGATGATGGCCTCGCCGCGCATCTTGGCGGGAGCGGAGGCGTCGGCCGCGAAGCGCGCGAGGGCTTCGGCGTTCCGGTCGCCGCCAATGCGGAAGTGGGCGTTGAGTGCGCGGAGCGTGATCATGTCGTCCGGCTCGGACGGACTCAGGCGGGCGGCGAGGTCCGGGTAGGCGGTGACGATCGGCATGTCATTGATCGCGCGGGCGGCCTCCACGACGAGCAGCGGGTCGCGGTCCGTGAGGAAGCGGGCCGCTTCGGGGAGCTGCAGGCGGCGGTAGGCGAGCAACGCTCCGAGGCGCACGGAGCGGCTGGCGTCGGCGGAGGCCCGGTCGAGGGCGTCGAGGTTGCGGATGCCGACGAGGCCCATGACGGCGCCGTGGCGCAGGGCGAAATCGCGATCGGCGTTGTCGCGAAGGAGTTCGAGCAGGGGTCCGGCGGCCTCGGGGCGGGCGAGTTTGCCAAGACCCTGGGCGGCGAAGTAGCGGACGCGCGGGGCCGGGTCCTTGAGGGCGGCGACGAGCAGGTCGAAGGACTTCGCATGGCGGAGGTCGCCGAGGACCTTGGCGCTTTGGGCGCGCACCTCGGCGTCGGCATCGCCAGTCAGCAGGCCGGGCAGCGTCTCGAGCGCGGAGGCGTCTTCACGGCCGAGCTGACCGAGGCCCCAGATCGCGTGGAGGCGGGCGTAGGGGGCGGCCTGCGTGTCGCGCACGACGTTGTTGAGGGCCGCGGGGGCCTTGCGGCGGACGAGTTCGAACTGGGCCTCCTGACGCACCCGTTGGTCGGCGTGGCCGAGCAGGCGGGCGAGCTCGACGAGGCCGCGCTGACGGAAGCCGGCGCCGAGCAGCGTGGCGGTTTCCTTGACGCGCGGATCCGAGGCCGCGTTGGGATTCTCGATGGTGTAGATGCGGCCGCGGCGGGACTTCGGCCAACCGTCGGCCCAGTCGGAGAAATACATGCGTCCGTCGGGACCGAAGGCGACGTCAGTGGGGAGCGCGTTCTTCAGGAAGGCCTCGGAGGCCTTGATCTTGTAGGTGGCGCCGTCGGGATCGACCGTGTAGGTTTGGATGCCGCTGCGGGCGGTGGAGCCCTTGAAGTGGGTGATGAAGAGGTGGCCGAGGTACTCGTCGCCGAGGCCGGTGCCCGGGTAGTAGGCGATGCCGGAGGGGCCGTCCTCGATGTTGGCGATGCCGGGTACGAGATAGGCGGCCTGCTCGGGGAAACGCGGATGCCAGAGCTTTTCGAGGTTCCAGGGGCCGGCGTTGCCCAAGGGGGCGAACTGGTAGCCGATGTGCCAGCCGCTGTCGCCGCCCTCGAGGATGTGCACGAGGCGCTCGAGGTCGCCCTGGTCGGAGTCGTTGTCGCCCGTCCAGAGGTCGCCGCGCTCGTCGAACGCGAGTTCCTGCGGGTTGCGCAGGCCGAAGGCGTAGACCTCGAGGTTGGAGCCGTCCGGATCGCAGCGGAAGACGGCGCCGGTGTCGGGCAGGTCGATGACCTTGCCCTCGCGGGTCGTGAGGTGGGTGCCGCGGTCGCCGATGGAAAAGTAGATCTTGCCGTCGGGGCCGAAGATGAGGCCGTGGAGGTCGTGGCCGGTGTAGTTGAAGTGAACGCCGTAGCCGCGGCTCAGCTCGGTGCGCTTGCGGGCGAGACCGTCGGGGCCTTCGTCTTCGAGCAGCCAGAGGCTCGGGATGTTGGTGAACCAGACCTTGCCGTCGCGGGCGAGCACGCCCGAGCCGATGCCGTCGAGGACGGTGTTGAAGCCCTCGGCGTAGAGCGCCGAGAAGTCGGCCTTGCCGTCGCCATCGCGATCCTCGAGCAGGCGGATGCGCTCGCTTTCGGTGGAGAGGGCCTTGCGGCCTTCGGGACCGAAGAAGCGGTCGACGAGCGCGACGCGATCCTCGATGGTGCGCAACGCGAGATCGGGCTCGAGCATGGTCCCGATGAAGTCGCGGATATCGAGCACGCTCGTGCGATAGCGGTAGGTCTCGGCGACGAAGATGCGGCCCTTTTCGTCGAACGTGAAGGCGACGGGGTTGGCGAGCATGGGCTCGGCGGCCCAGAGGCCGAGCTTGAGCGGAGCCGGCACCTGCATGCCGGCGAGGGCGAGCGCAGGCTCCTCGGAGGCCTCGGCGATATCGGGCTCGGCCTGACGCTTCATGCCGAGAAGCTTCGTGAGTTCCGGCGTCTGTGCGGCGGCGTCAGCAGGCGCGGCGGCGGCCAGGAACGTGGGAGAGAATGCGGCCAGGAGCGCCGCGAGCAGCAACGGGGTGCGAACCATTCGAACAGCTGAGCTGAAGGGCAGTGCCGGTGGCAAGCCGGGGTTCGCTCATCCCGTTTACCCATTTGGGGGAGAAGCAGGGCGAAAGGGCGAGCTTCACGCGTATTGACTGCAACAAGGCCGCGACCGGAACTCGATCGACAGAGTCTTGGCCACAAAAAGGCTCAAAAATCACAAAAGAGGTGATCAGAATTTCTAGAGTTTTGTGCGTTTTGTGCCTCTTCGTGGCCACTCATGCTTCCGGAGCCTGCGGCGCGGGGCGCCGTCCACGGGCGAGGACGCCCGTGCCACTTTCCTCCGGGCAAGAGACCAGGAGGCGCGGCCGCAGGGCGCTTCCGCCAGCTTTCACTCGCCTCGGGGAGGCCGGCGGGCTAACGATCCGGGCGCTCATGAAAAAAGACGCCATTCTCACCAAGATCAAAACGGAGAAGGTCATCGCCCTGATCCGCGCCGACAATCCGGACGGGCTGCTCGATTGCGCCAAGGCCCTCGCCGAGGGCGGTCTTACGAGCATCGAACTCACCATGACGACACCCGGCGCCATCCGCATGCTGGAGAAGGCGACGGCGGAGCTGCCCGACTTCCTCTTCGGCCTCGGCACCGTGCTCGACGCCGAGACGGCGCGCGCCGGCATCCTTTCGGGTGCGAAGTTCATCGTCACCCCGGGCCTGCGTCCCGATGTGATCGCACTGTGCAAACGTTACAGCGTGCCGGTGTTCAGCGGCGCGCTCACGCCCACGGAGATCATCGCCGCCTGGGAGGCGGGGGCGGACGCGGCGAAGATTTTCCCGGCGGAGTTCTTCGGCCCCGCCTACATCAAGTCGGTCAAGGCCCCCCTGCCCCACGTCGAGATGGTGCCGACCGGCGGCGTCAACGCGGAGAACGTCGGCGAGTTCATCAAGGCCGGCGCCTTCGCCACCGCCGCCGGCAGCTCCCTCGTCGAAGCCAAGGCGCTCAAGGAAAAGAACTGGGGCGCCATCACGGCCAAGGCCAAGGCGTTCACCGCCGCCGTCGCGGCGGTGAAGTGAAAGACCGAGGAATTAGCCCAAATTTTCCTGGACGAGCAGTGCGGAGGTAGGAGCGGCTTTACGCCGCGATGGCTCGGGAGCCGGCTCGTTTCGACGCGCCGGCGGACGGTGTTCATCGCGGCATAAAGCCGCTCCTACACAATCCTTGCGAAGCGCGCAGCCGCCTAAAGGAGTTTGTTGACGTCGACGATGCGCTTGGCGCGGCGGCCGGCGGCGTCGAGGGCGAAGTAGGGGTCGACGGCGGCGGAGACCTCGACCTCCTCGTCGACGTTGTCCAGCGCATCCTCCTCGTCCTCGCTGCCGCTCTCGATGCCGGTCACGACCCAGTCGGTGTCCTCGTCGAAATAGTGCGACATGCGCCGCGGCTGAGGCTCGAGCACGAGGGCGGGGTTCTTCACGCGTCCGCCCTTCACGAACTCGAACAGGCAGGGCGTGAAGGTGTCCTCGTAGCGGCGGCGGAACTCCGAAAGCCACTTGTTGGCCACGCCGTCGCGCCGGTTGAGCAGGGCCACATCCGAAAAATGGATACACGCGTCGTACCAGGCGAGCATCTCATGGTGCTTCTCGGCGAAGGCGCAGTTGACGACCGTGAGCACCCGGCCCAGTTCGGCGCCTTGGCCCTCGATCCACGGCTTGAGCGCCTCGATCTGATCGACGGGATTCGTCCGCCCATCGGTTACGAAGAAGACATGCGTCACCCCGGCCGGCAAGGTCCCGCCGATGGCGCCGTCCGCCCAGGTCCAGCGTTGCACGTCGCCCAGTCGCGCGTCCATCGGGTCGACGGGTTCGCCCGCGGACAGCAGCACGACCGGACGGTCCTCGTCGCCCAGCCCGCCGTCGATGAGGTCGGCCAGCACTTCGCGCCGGCCCGAACCGACCACGCCCAGAATCACGTACACCAAGGGTTTCTCCACTTCTGCCATGCGCGGAAGTCAACACCGGCGCGGGCGGGCCGCCAAGGGGCAAATCGCCGGGCGCGCGCTTGACCATTCCCCTGCCCCGCGCGTGTATGCCTGCCCAACGCCATGGCCCGCGCCGCCGTCAAACGCACCGTCGACATGCAAATCATCACCGATTGGGTGGAGCCGCGGTCGCGCGTACTCGACCTCGGCTGCGGGCGCGGCGTCCTGCTCGAGGCCCTCGTGCAGTCGAAGGAGATCCAGGGCGTCGGCGTCGACCTCGATTTCGACAAGATCTCCGCCTGCGTGCGCCGCGGCATCACCGCCTACCATGGCGACATGTCCGCCTTCATGCGCGCCTTCCCCGACGGTCATTTCGACCGCGTCATCTGCTCGCGCACGCTTGAGGAGGTGCCCAATCCGGGCGAGATCATCGCCGAGGCCCTGCGCGTCGGCAAGGCGCTGACGGTCGGGTTCGTCAACCACGCCTTCTGGAAAAACCGCCTCACGACCTTCCTCCACGGCCGCAAGCCGCGCAACGAGGTCTACACGACGGAGTGGCACGAGAGCCATCCGACCAATCCGGTGAGCATCGCCGACTTCGAGCATTTCTGCGCGCACAAGGGCCTGCGCATCATCCGTCGCACGCACCTGCGCGGCGACTGGAAGACCCCCGCGGGCGCCTTGCCCAACCTGCTCGCGGGCTACGCGCTGTACGACCTCGCGCGCTGAATGTAGCCACGGACGTCCTCGTCCGTGCAAACGACGCACGCCGCCGCTCAATCCCCGCCCATGAGGACATGGGCGGCTACATGTACATCCGCATGATGTAGCCGCGTCCGTGCCGGGCGCGGTTTCCCTCAACGGGCGAAAGCCTCCGCGCGGCGCGCGTGCTGCTTTTCGAGGCTGCCGCAGACCAGCTCGCACAACTCGAAGATCGAGGGGTCCGCGATGGCGTAAAACACCTGCAGGCCTTCCTTGCGTCGCGAAAGCACCCCCGCCTCCGCCAGAGCCTGCAGGTGACGCGAGACGTTGGCCTGCGTGCCGCCGCTCGCCTCCACGAGGGCGTTCACGTTCAACTCCCCGGCGAACAAGGTGTGCAGCAGCCGCAGCCGCATCGGCTCCGCCAACAGGGCGAAGCGGCGGGCGATCAGGGCGAGGGCCTCGTCGGACAGGGCGCGCATCTTTTTTCCGGGCATGCGGGCGAGTGAACAGACGCTTGACATGATTTCAACTATATGCGTATATGCTCATATAAAGCAACCCTCATCTTTTCCTCCCATGAAAACCGAAGCCTTCATCCGCGTCCTCGCCGGCTCGATGGTCCTCCTCTCCCTCCTGCTGGCTCACTTCGTCAGCCCGTGGTGGCTCTTGCTCGCCGCCTTCGCCGCCCTTAACCTCATCCAGTCCGCCTTCACCGGCTTTTGTCCGCCCACGTTGCTTCTGAACAAACTTCGCTGGATTGACGCCTCCGGGCGCATCCACTGGGGCCGCCCCCAGCCTCCCGCCCGCTCCTGAAGCCCTCGTTCGCCCCGCCGCGCCATGAGACAAAGCCTCTCCCTTGCCCTGCCCTTGGTCGCCGTGCTCCTGCTTGCCGGCTGCGGTCGTCCTTCCGGGAAGGCCTCGTCCGCCCATGAGGACGCGCCGCTGTCCATCGGGACAGCCCGCGTGGAGGCGATCGTGGCACCGCGGCTCCAGGAGGTGCCGGCAACGGTCCGGCCCGTCGACCGCGCCACGCTCGCGGCCCGCGTCATGGGGCGCGTGGCGAAGCTGCACGCGCCGATCGGCGGCTCCGTCGCTGCCGGCGCACCTGTGATCACCCTCGAGGCCGGCGAGATCGAGGCGCGCCTGCAACAGGCGCGCGCCCAGCTGGCGCAGATCGAGCGCGACCTCGCCCGCGAAACCACCTTGGTGGCCCAGGGCGCCTCCAGCGCCGAGGTCGCCCGCACCCTCGAGGACCGGCGCCGCGCGGCCCAGGCCGCCGTCCAGGAGGTCGAAACCCTCGCCTCCTACACGACGATCGCGGCCCCGTTCGCCGGCGTCATCACCGGTCGCCGCGTCGAAGTCGGAGACCTCGCGGTTCCCGGCGCGCCTCTGCTCGAACTCGAAGGCCCCACCCGCCTGCGCGCCGAGGCCCAGGTACCCGAATCCCTGCCCTCTCCCGCCGTCGGCGCAACCGTAGCCGTCAGGCTCGACGCCGCCGTCGTCGAGGGCCGCCTCGCCGAACTCTCCCCGTCCGCCGATCCCGCCACGCGCACGCGCCTGGCCAAGATCGACTTGCCCGATCCTGCCGGAGCACGCTCCGGACAATTCGTCCGCGTGCTCTGGCCGGCGGGCGAACGACGGGGTCTGTTCGTGCCCGCGTCCGCCGTGACCCGCTTCGGCCAGATGGAGCGCGTCTGGGTCGTCGAGGACGGCCGCGCCCGCCTGCGCCTCGTGCGCACCGCCGACGCTGATGCCGGTCGCGTCGAGATCCTTGCGGGGCTCTCCGCCGAGGAGCGGATCGTCCTCGCCCCGCCGGCCACCCTCCGCGACGGCCAGCCCGTGACCGTTTCCCCATGAGCGCACCCGACTCCCCGCGTTTCGGCATGGCCGGGCGGATGGCCGCCTTCTTCATCGATTCCAAGCTCACGCCGATCGCCGTAATCGCCTCCGTGGTCCTGGGCGCCTTCGCCGTCCTCCAGCTTCCCCGCGAGGAGGAGCCGCAGATCAAGGTGCCGATGGTCGACGTGATCGTCGCCATGCCGGGCGCCTCCGCCCGGGAGGTCGAGAACCGGGTCACGCGCCCGATAGAAAAGCTCCTTTGGGAGATTCCGGGCGTCGAATACCTCTACGCCACGTCCAGCCCGGGACGCTCCCTCGTCATCGTCCGCTACGAGGTCGGCACCGACATCGAGGCCGCGCTCGTGCGCCTCAACCAGAAGCTCCAGACCAACTTCGACCGCATCCCGCCCGGAGTCGCCCCACCGATCGTCAAGCCGCGCACGATCGACGATGTGCCGATCCTCGCGCTGACCCTGCACAGCCGCACGCAGGATCATCTCACCCTGCGGCGGCTCGCCGCGCAGGTCGACGACGCCGTCAAATCCATCCCGCAGGTCGCCGAAACCACGCTCATCGGCGGCGGCCGCCGCGCCGTACGTGTGCAACTCGACCCCGCGGCCCTCGCCGCCCGCGGACTTCCGCCCGACACCGTCGTCGGCGCCCTCCGCCAGGCCAACCGCCAGGACCTCGCCGGCTCGCGGCCCTTTGCAAACGAGGAAATCCTCCTCGAGACGGGCCGCTTCCTCGCCGACGCGGACGACGTGGCAGGCGTCGTCGTCGGAGTCTTCGGCGACAAGCCGGTTTACCTGCGCGACGTCGCCGCGATCCGCGACGACGCGCTCGAACCCTCCGACTACGTCCTCCACGGCCGCGGCGGCTCCGCCGAGCTCGAAGCCGCGGTGACCTTGAGCGTGGCCAAACGCCCGGGTGCCAACGCCATCGCCGTCGTCGAGGACGTCCTCGCCAAGGTCGACACCCTCCGCGGCTCCCTCCTGCCGGCCGACGTGGAGCTCACCGTGACGCGCGACTACGGCCACACCGCCGCGGAGAAGAGCAACGAACTGCTCCTCCACATGGGCATCGCCGTCTTCGGCGTCGCCGTGCTCATTTTGCTCTTCCTCGGCTGGCGCGAATCTCTGGTCGTGCTGCTGGCGATCCCCTCGACCCTGGCGCTCACGCTGCTGGTGTTCTACCTTTATGGATACACGCTCAACCGCATCACCCTCTTCGCGCTGATCTTCTCGATCGGCATCCTCGTGGACGACGCCATCGTCGTCGTCGAGAACATCGTCCGGCACACGCGCCTGCCCGGCGCGGCCCGCAAGCCGCTCGGCCAGGTCGCGCTCGAGGCGGTGGACGAAGTCGGCAACCCGACGATCCTCGCCACCTGGGCGGTGATCGCGGCCATCCTCCCGATGGCCTTCGTCGGCGGCCTCATGGGCCCCTACATGCGCCCCATCCCGCTCGGCTCCACCGCGGCGATGCTCTTCTCGCTCGTCATCGCCTTCACCGTCACACCGTGGGCGGCGGTCCGCGTGCTGCGCCGGCGCTTCGGCCGCGGCACCGCGGAGGCCGACGCGCACGGACACGATCCCGATCACGCGCCCGACGACTGGTTCACGCGACTGTACCACCGCGTGATGGATCCGTTGCTCGACCACGCCGGCTGGCGTTGGGCCTTCCTCGCGGGCATCGTCGGCCTGCTGCTCGGCGCGATGGCGCTCGTGGGCCTCGGCCTCGTGCAGGTGAAGATGCTCCCCTTCGACAACAAGTCGGAGTTCCAGCTCATCGTGGACACGCCGGAGGGCACGACCCTCGAGCAGACCACCCGCGTCGCGCAGGAGATGGCCGCCGCGCTGCGCGACGTGCCGGAGGTGCGCGACTACCAGATCTACGCCGGCACGGCCTCGCCGTTCAATTTCAACGGGCTCGTCCGCCACTACTTCATGCGGCGCGGCCCCAATGTCGCGGACATCCAGGTCAACCTCGTCGGCAAGGGCGAGCGTTCCGCCCAGAGCCACGACATCGCGAAGCGCGTGCGCGAGCGCGTCGCGCCCATCGCCGCGCGTCACGAGGCTGCGCTCGCCGTCGCCGAAGTCCCTCCCGGGCCGCCCGTGCTGCAGTCGCTCGTCGCCGAGATCTACGGACCCGACGAGGAGCAACGCGTCGCCCTCGCCCGTGAAGTGCGCGCGATCATGGCGCGCGCGAAGGGCGTGGTCGACCTCGATTGGTACGTCGAAGACCTCCAGCCCAAGGTCCGCTACGTCGTGGACAAGGAGAAGGCCGCCTTCCACGGCGTCGACGAGGAGACCGTCGCGCGCACGCTGAACCTCGCCGCGCAGGGCCTGTCCGCCGACCTCCTGCACCTGCCCGACGAGCGCGAGGACGTGCCCATCGTGTTCGAACTGCCGCCGCACGCGCGCGCCACCCCGGAAACCCTGCTCGACCTGCAAGTCGCCGCCCCGGCCGCCGGCGGCCGCCTCGTGCCGCTCGCGGAACTGGTGCGCGTCGAGCGCACGACCGGCGAGCGCAACCTCTACCGCAAGAACCTGAAACCCGTCACCTACGTCACCGCCGACGTGGCCGGCGAGGTCGAGAGCCCCGCCTACGCCCTGTTCGCGATCAACCGCGAACTTGCGCAGATCGACGCGCGCGACTTCGGCGGCGCCGAGGCGAAGCTGCGCGTGCTCAACTTCACCCTGCCCTTCGACGACACCCAGCCGGCGATGAAATGGGACGGCGAGTGGCACATCACGCTCGAGGTGTTTCGCGACCTCGGCCTCGCCTTCGCCGCCGTGCTCGTGCTCATCGCCATGCTCATGGTCGGCTGGTTCCGCAGCTACGTCACGCCGCTGGTCGTGATGGCGGCGATCCCCTTCTCGCTCATCGGCATCCTGCCCGCCCACTGGGCCCTCGGCGCCTTCTTCACGGCGACATCGATGATCGGCTTCATGGCGGGCGCGGGCATCGTCGTGCGCAATTCGATCATCCTGGTCGACTTCATCGAGCTGCGCCGCGCGCACGGACTGCCGCTGCGCGACGCGGTGGTCGAAGCCGGCGCGGTCCGTTTCCGTCCGATGCTGCTCACCGCCCTCGCCGTCGTGGTTGGCGCGAGCGTGATCCTGGCCGACCCGATCTTCCAGGGCCTCGCCATCAGCCTGATGTTCGGCGAGATTGCCTCGCTGCTCATCAGCCGGATGGCGGTGCCCGTCCTCTACTACATCGCCAACCGGAACTCCGCGCCCGCTTCCGCATGAAAACGTCCACCCAGCAACTCCTCTCCGTGGGCCTGCTCGCCCTCGGACTCGGCCCCGCATCGGGCGCCTTGCTTCTTGCCTCCGCCCAAACCCGCCCGCTCGAAACCCGTCTCGTGAGCGCAGACGCCCCGGAGGTCGCCGAGATTCGCCGCCTCGGCGAGAGCGCCATCAATCGGCTTGCCGGAACGCTGCTCCAGGAAGTCGCCACCGCCACCGCAAAAGGCGGAGCCGAGCATGCCGTCGACGTCTGCCACCTGAAGGCCCTCCCTGTCACCCGCGGGACCGTAGCCGGACTGCCTCGCATCACCGCAGTGAAGCGCACCAGCCTGAAACTGCGCAGCCCGGCCAACGCTCCCGACGAGGCCGACCAACAGGTGCTTGCTCGTATTGACGGCCTGATCCAGACGGGAGAACGCCCGCCCGCACTCCTGATCCAACGGGTCGAAGGCGCCGGCGAGAACCCCCACTGGCGCGTGTACAAGCCAGTCGCCGTGATCGCGCAATGCCTCGCCTGCCACGGCGACCCGGCGGACCAGTCAGAGGCCCTTCGCGCCAAGCTGCAGGCCCACTATCCCAGCGACCAGGCCATCGGGTACAAGCAGGGCGACTGGCGCGGCGTCATCCGCGTGTCCGTCGCCGACGCCCCGCCGGCCCGCTGAGCCAGGCGTCCTTTCGTTTGCGCGACTCCGTCATTCACCTAGACTTCCTCTCATGAAAACCTCGTCCTTTCTCCTTGCCGGCATCGCCGCCTTCTTCGGCCTGAGCCACCTGTTCGCCGACACCCCGAAAATCGCCCCGTCCGAAGCCGCCGCCAAGGTCGCCGCCGGCGAGGCCATCCTCGTCGATGTCCGCGAGCCCGCCGAATGGAAGGAAGGCGTCGCCGCCCCCGCCGTGCTGCTCCCGCTGAGCGACCTGCGCGGCGAGCGCAAGCAGTGGAAGGCCTTCCTCGAGCAGGCCGGCGACAAGCCGATCCTGCTCTACTGCCGCAGCGGCAACCGCTCCGGCCAGGCCGCCGAGATTCTCGCCAAGGAAGGCAAGACGGTGGCCAACGCCGGCGCCTTCAAGGACTGGGAGGCCGCCGGTCTGCCGACGCGCAAGCCGGAGTAGACCGCGAGCGGCAAGTCCGCCGGCGTTCCCAATCCGCGCCCATGGGGACATGGGCGGCTACATTGTCATGTGGCCACGGACGTCCCCGTCCGTATAAACGTCACCTGCGTTGCCGCCACCTCTCCGAACGCGGACGGCTATCCCGCAGATTTCACCATAAAGAAGGCCAAGATCGGTTTCACAGAGTACACGGAGCCCAGACACAGAGGCAGCGGGAGGCCACGCGGTGTGCGTGGAGTTTACGGCGGACAACATCCGGCCCAACGCTCCGCCGAAAGTTCGGATTGGAGGATTTCTCCTCTGTGGCCTCTGTGCCGGAGCTCCGTGCGCTCTGTGACCCAAGAAGAACGATTGTCGATGATGTGAAATATGCGGGCTATGGGAGGGCGTACTCGCCGTAGCGGTTCATGCCGGCGCCGCCGTAGGAGCCGGCGTCGTACACGAAGGCGACGACCCGCGTGCCGTCGCGCCGCGAGACCGCATTGGCACGCACCCAGGAGCCGAGAATGTCGCCGACGCGCCGCACCGGCGGTTGCCACCCGCCGCGATCGTGTGTGCTGAAGATCGACCGCGTTTCCTCGTCGATGAAGAGAACGTGGAGCACGCCGGCCTCAGCCACCGCATCCGCGCCTGGCTGCTGCGAGTCGACCGCGTTGGTCACAACCGGGCGGTCGGAAACCCGCCGCGCCGGCGTCAGCGCACCGCCGGCACCGGCGCGACGCTCCCAAAGAAAGCCGTCGGCCAGCCGGTACACGACAGCCACTTCGTTCGTCTCCGGCAGATGCACCAGCGGCAGCACGGCTCCATAAACCGATCGGGAAATGCCCGCCCCGGAGGCGATCAGCTGCCGCTCCGTGCGCGTGCCGTCGGGCAACACCCGCCGGTGCCAGAGGCGCCCGTCGAGTCCGTAGTAGGCAACGTGGACGATGTCGCCGCCGGCCACAACCGCCACCGGACCCGCCGATTCCGTGTCGATGACGCCGGCGTCAGCCCAGACCCCGTCCGTCGAACGCAGGGCAAGGTGGATCTGCGCCTGGCCGGTGTGAAACGCCAGCATACTCCCGTCGGATCGTACGGCCAGCGAGGCCGCCTGCGCAAAGGAGTGCGCCGTCCCCACCCGTTCGTCGCGCACCGCCCACGAGTCCGGAGCCGTGGGGTGATCGGACGTTCTGAAGACGTGCCGCACACTTCGGCGCGTCACCTGATGCACAAGATGGATCGTGTCGCCGACCAGACGGCCGTCGACTGCCTCGAGGTCGTTGGTCCGGGGCCGGTTGGCCCCGTCGACCTCGCTCCAGGTGCGCCCGCCGTCGGCCGACTTGACCATCATGAAGAGGTTGCTCGATTCGGCCGGCTCCATGACGAAATAGAGATCGCCGTTGGCCGCCTGCCAGGGACCGATTCGTCCCGGCGTCTCCACAAAGGTTCCGCCGAGGTGGCCGGGGGGAACTGCAAAACGCAGACTGACGGTACGCGCCGCCGCCGGCCTGTCCGTGCCGGCCTCGACCACGCGCAGCTCGAGCGTGTCGCCCTCCTCGTTGGTCTCGGCCCCGTCGGCGAAGCGCCTCGCCACGAGAGCCCACTCATACTCCGTGTGAACGCCTGCACCGGTCCACACCGGCGTCCTCGCGGCCAGGCTTAGCCCCAGGCCCGGCGAGAAGGGCCGCGCCGATCCGTCGAGCAGGTCGGTCGTGGCCATGCCGGTTGCGAGGGCCGCACACGCCACCACGCTGACCCGCGGCGACTGCGGCTGGCCCGCGAGGGCAAATTCGCGGATCTCCGCCGTCCCGCCCGCCGGCACGCGGAAGCCGACGGCGCCATGCGGAATGGGGGCCGCGAAGGTCACCGTGAACACGACCGCGTCGCCCCCGAAGTTCACCTCCAACTCCGCCCCCCGGTACTGCACCTCGAGCTCGAGCCACTGTCCGGCAACGAGCGCGGCGGGCCGCTCGGTGACACCGGAGGCGACTCCGTCGATCCAGCGGCTTGCGCGCACCACGCCGCGCACGGTGTCGAGCGCCACTTCGCAATAGTTGCGCGCGTCGACGTGACCGACCACCAGGGCCACGCCCGGATCACCGGCAGGAACCCGCACCGTCGCCGCCACCTCGATCTCCGCGGACTCCCAGGGGAGCGCAATCAAACCCGTAGCCACCTCGGAACCGCCGGCGCGCACGCCGAGAGCGCGTTCGGCCCCCGCCGCGGTCACCGCTACCGTGGAGGCGCCGCCCGAGAAAGTCCATCCATCCGGTCTCGCGCCGACCGGCAACTCCGCAAAGTCCACCTCGAGCTCGGCCTGAGGATACGGAAAATCGTGGGCGCCCACGGGCAGCCATTCCCCCCCATTGCGGCGATACTGCAGGCGATGACGCCCCTCGCCAGCCGCTCCGACCGGCCGCTCGACTTCGAAGCGAACGCGGAAAGGCCGGTCGGCGTAGACGATGGCACCTTCGTTGAGAGCCCCGGCCCAGCCCTCGTCGGCGTTGAGCGGGACGTCGAAGGCCGCCCGAACTCGGAAGGCACCGGATTCGGACAAAGCGCTGGCCGGGCGCTGGCCGCCGCAACCGGCAACGAACAGCACGAGCGCGGACAGGAAGAAGCAGAGCTGGATGGGACGGAACAAATTCCTTGGCATCGCCAAAGCGTCCCATGCCTCCGCCGCCGCGTCCATCCCCCGAACGGGTGACACAAACTTGTAACAATAGTATTGGGGCTAGCGCACCCGCGGCAGCACGAGCCCGACCATCTCCAAATCGTAGTCGGTGTAGGTGCGGTACTGTCCGCGCGTCCAGACGACGGCGACCCGTTCAGGGTCGGCCCAGACCGGCACCACGGGGCGCAGGTTGTCGACGTCGGCCGTGTCCGTCAGCTGCTCCCAGCGGAAGGTGAGACCGCCGTCACCCGACCGGCCGCGGAAGATCTGGTAGCGGCCCTTCGCGAGCGGCGCGCCGGAGACGGGATCGACGTTGGCAGAGATGAAGACCGTCGACACATCCTGCGGGTCGAGGGCGATGAGGCCGCTGTAGTCGTCCTCGAGCGGATACAAGCGGCTGCCGGCGCGGGCAATCTCGCGGTCCTGCCAGGCCCGGCCATCCCAACGGGCATACCGGTAACGCAGGTCCTGGCCCCACTGCGGATCGCCGGGCGGCAGGCGACCCTCGGAATGTTGCACGCTGTAAACGGCCACGGGCCGGCCGGCCGCGTCGAGGTGCAGGTCGGAGGGCCAGGCGATGGCCCGCTCGCTCCCGGCAAAGATGCGTACCGCCTGCGCCGGCGTGACCGGGCCGGCCGAGACCGGGCCGATGGCCGCGCCGTCGCTGCGGTAAAAGCGACCATCGCGGTAGAAGGCATGGTACAGGCTGTTGTTGAAGTTGCGCGGATGCCCCTCCGTGAAGACGAAGTGGATCTCGTCGCGGTCGTTGCCCACGTACTTCACGTAGGGGCGGTGCCGCTCCTCGCCGGGCATGTCGATCCAGAGACCATGGGAGGACCACGTGCGCCCGTTGTCGTCGCTCGTCATCCAGGAAGGTTTCCACTGCGGATCGAATCCGCGGAAGAAATTGTAGAGCCGGCCGTTCTCGGCCGGCAGCCGCACGAGGTTGGCGTAGGTCACGCGCGCGTCGTCGCGCGGCCGGAAGGGCACGGCCGGCGTCCACGCCGTCGGATCGGCCGGCCGCACCGTCGTGCGGTGAAACATCTGCGGGTGGTTGTGCCCGCTGTAGATCGCGAAGACACGGTCGTCGGGAAGGACGATCAGCGCGGGCGTGGCGTGATCGTTGTAGTGAAGATTCGGATGCAACATGAACCGCGTCGTCGCGCCCGAGCCCAGGTCGCGCGTGGCGATCTCCACCCCGCCGCGGCGCGCCGGGTCGTGGCGTCCGGCGGCGACCGAGACGACCCAGAGCCTGCCGCCGTGCACGATCACGCGCTCGTCCTGGAACCAGCACCAGCCGCCGTCGTCGTTGAGCACGAAGGGCTCGGGGGTCGCGGCCGAGGCGGCGGCGCCCGGGAGGGCGGAAAACAAGGCGAGGCAGAAAAGCGCGGCGGTGCGGGGGGCCATGGGCTCACCCTGCGCAAGGCGACCGTCCGGCGCAATCCCCCGCTCGGGCCCCCGTGCCACTTTCCATCCTTCGACAACCGGAGATTCGCCCGCTTGCGTCACCGGGCCGGAGACCGGATTCTGCAACCACGCGTGCCCTCGCCCAACCCTTTCACCCGCCGTCCGGTCGTCCTCCTGCTCGCGATCCTGAGCTGCCTGCTCTGGGGCAGCGCGTATCCGGCGATCAAGCACGGGTACACCCTGCTCGGGATCGGGACGGAGGACGTCGGTTCGCAACTCGTTTTCGCCGGCGTGCGGTTCGCGCTCGCCGGCCTCGTGCTCCTGGCGGGACTCGCCCTGCGCGGCACCGCGCCCGTGTACGCGAGCCTGCGCGCCGAGCTTGGACCGCTCGTCCTGCTCGGCCTCACCCTCACCGGTCTCCACTACCTTTTCTTCTACATCGGGCTCGCGCACACGACCGGGGTGAAGGGCTCGATCGTCGTCGGCAGCTCCACCTTCTTCAGCGTGCTGCTTGCGCATTTCCTGTACGCCAACGACCGGCTCAGCCGGCGGCGGATCGCGGGCGTCGCGACGGGCTTCGCCGGCGTCGTGCTCGTCAACTTCCGCGGCGCCGGCCTCGACCTCGACTTCACCGTGCGCGGGGAGGGCTTTGTGGCGATCGCCGCCTTCCTGCTCTCGGCCGCGTCGATCTACGGCAAGCGCCTCTCCCAGCGCATGAACGTCATCGCCATGACCGGCCACCAGCTGACCATCGGGGGCCTGGCGCTGCTCGGCGCCGGACTCGCCCTCGGGGGCTCCCTCGGCACGCTTTCTCCGGAGGCCCTCCTGCTGCTGGCCTACATGGTCCTGCTCTCGTCGGTGGCCTTCGCCCTGTGGAGCCTGCTCCTGAAGCACAACCGCGTCGGGAGCGTCGCCGTTTACTCGTTTCTCATCCCCGTCTTCGGAGCCCTCCTGTCCGCCCTCTTCCTCGGCGAGCGCATCCTCGACCTCCGCCACCTCGCCGCCCTCGCCCTGGTATGCGCGGGCATCTGGACCGTCCACCGCGAACCGTCGCCCCGGGAGCAACCCCCCAATCCGGCTGGGTGAAAACACCTAAACCCCCGGACACATCGTGCCGATGCACCGGGAGTCATGTCCTCGCCCCTTTCCGTGCCAGGCGTCATCCCGGGAGACGACGCCCGCGCGCCGTCACCGGCGCATCTCCTCGGCCTGCTCGGCCGGGCCGTGCCCTTCGGCGCCTGGTCGCTGGAGCTGGCGTCCGGCCGCGTGGTCTGGGACTGCGGCTGCCACGCCCTCCACCGTGTGCCCGTCTCCGTGCCGCTCACCCGCGACGGCATGCTCGCGCTCTACACGCCGGCCACGCGCGAACCGCTCGCCGCCGCGCTCGCGGCCGCCGGCCCATGCGATGTCATCGTGGAACTCCAATCGCCCGGCGTATCCGGTTGCTGGTTACGCATCCTCGCCGAGCCCGCCGACGGACCGGACGGCGTCCGCCGTCTCCAGGGCGCGATCGTCGACGTGACGGAGCAGCGCCGCGCGGAGGAATCGCTCAGCGCCGCCACCGAGGCGATGACGAGCCTCAACGAGCAATTCGAACAGACCATCTGCCGCGCGCAGCACCTCGCCGCCGAGGCCGCGGCCGCCGACGAGGCGAAGAGCGTCTTTCTCGCCACGATGAGCCACGAGATCCGCACGCCGCTCAACGGCATCATCGGCATGATCTCGCTGCTCGAGGAAACCCCGCTCGACGACGAGCAGCGGGACTGCCTGCGCACGGTCAAACTCTCCGGCGAGGCCCTGCTTGCGGTGATCAACGATACCCTCGACTTCTCCAAGATCGAGGCCGGCCAGCTCGAGATCGAGCACCTCGCCTTCGACCCGGCGGCCTGCCTGTACGAGGCGGCCGAACTGCTCGCGGCCAAGGCCCATGACCGCAACCTCGAACTCGCCTGCCTCGTCGGATCCGGGGTTCCGGCCTTTGTGACCGGCGACCCCAACCGCCTGCGCCAGATTCTCCTCAACCTCATCGGCAACGCCGTGAAGTTCACCGAAAAGGGCGAGATCGTCGCGAGCCTCGCGGCCGTCCGCGACGCCGCCGAACCGGGCGTCGTGCGCCTCGAATTCAGCGTGCGCGACACGGGCATCGGCATCCCGCGCGACCGCCAGGACCGCCTCTTCCGCAGCTTCTCGCAGGTCGACACGTCCATCACGCGTCACTACGGCGGCACCGGGCTCGGGCTCGCCATCAGCAAGCGGCTCGCCACCATGATGGGCGGCGACATGACCGTCGAAAGCGAACCCGGCCGTGGTTCCACCTTCGCCTTTCACATCCGCACCCCCGTGGTCGAAGGCCCGGGCCGCCCGGCCCCCGCCTGGCCGGATCTCCGCGGCCGGAGCATACTTGTCGTCACCGACCAACCCACGAACCTCCGGCTGCTGGTCGAGGGAGTGACCTCGCTCGGAGCCGAACCGCTTTGCGCGACCTCCGCCGCCGAGGCCCTTGCGCTCATGGCGGAGGGACGTTTCGCCGCCGCGGTGGTCGACCATCGTCCGCCCGGGATTGACGCCCTCGAAACCTGCGCCCTGCTCGACCGCTCGGCCCTGCGCACCTTTCCCATTCTCGCGCTCGGACCCTTCGGGCACAAGCTGCGCGGCCCCGGCATCGACGCCGCCTTGCTCAAGCCCCTCCAACTCGACCCGCTGCGCCAGCACCTCGTCCGGCTCATCGACGCAGCCCCCACCGGGGAACACCGGACGCGCTCCGACCGTTTCGCCGGCGTCCCCGCCTCGTCGACCCGACCGACCCTGCGCGTGCTCCTCGTGGAGGACAACCCCGTCAACCAGAAGGTCGGCCGCCTCATGCTCGCGCGGCTCGGGTACGACGCCGCCCTCGCGGGCAACGGCGCCGAGGCCGTGGCCCTGCTCGAACGGCAGGCGTTCGACGTCGTGCTCATGGATCTGCAGATGCCGGTCATGGACGGGCTTGCCGCCACCGAACAGATCCGCGCCCGTCAGCTCGGCGGCGACCCCTGGATCGTGGCGCTCACCGCCGGCGGTCTGCACAGCAGCCGCGACCACACCCTCCGGGCCGGCATGAACGACCACCTCTACAAGCCGCTGAAGCTGGAACACCTGCGCGACGCCCTCGAGCGCGCGCCGGCCCGCGCCGCGCGTTAGGCCGCACGTTCGCGGGGTAACAGCGGGATTGCCTCCCGGCGTCCCACGATTCCTCATGGCGGGCACCTCATGAAGACCCCGTCGCCCTTCCCTCTCCTCCTCGTCCTCGGCGCCGCGCTGCCTTTCGCCGCCGCCCACGCCCAGCAGGCCCGGCCCGAACTCACGGAGCAATGGACACCCGTCCCGCCCCTCGTCAGCGCGCCGGCCGGCGGCGTTCCCTCCGACGCCATTGTCCTCTTCGACGGCACGAACACCGACGAATGGCAGACGACCGATCCGTCCCGGCCCGGCTGGCGCCTCGAGGACGGCGCCTGGATCATCGTGCCGCGCACCGGAAACATGCAGACGAAGCGGTCCTTCGGCGACATGCAGCTGCACCTCGAGTTTCGCACGCCGACCAACGACACCGGCACCGGCCAGGGGCGCGGCAACAGCGGCGTCATGATCATGGCCGGACGTTACGAAGTGCAGATCCTCGATTCGTACGAGAATGCCACCTATCCCAACGGTCAGGCCGCCTCCCTCTATAAACAGTATCCGCCGCTCGTAAACGCCTCCCGCCCCCCCGGCGAGTGGCAGACCTACGACATCGTCTTCATCGCGCCGCGCTTCCACCCCGACGGCTCCCTGAAGTCGCCCGCACGCGTAACCGTTTTCCATAACGGCGTGCTCGTGCAGCACGACCAGACGCTTCTCGGCGAGACCGGTTTCCGCGGCCCGCCGCGTTACACCGCCCACCCCGAGAAACTCCCCCTCCAGCTCCAGAACCACACCGACGAGGTCGCCTTCCGCAACATCTGGGTGCGCGAGCTGACTTCGCCACGCGCCGCCGACCTCAACGCCATGGCCGGGCGCATCGACTGGATCACGCTCTTCAACGGACGCGACCTCGCCGGCTGGGACACCTGGCTGGCCCGGCCCTCGCCCAACGCCGAACCCATCGGGCTCAACCAGGACCCGCGGGGCGTCTTCAGCGTGGTCGAAGTCGACGGACGTCCGGCCATCCGCATTTCCGGCGAGCAGACCGGCGCCCTCAGTTCGCAGGCGCCTTACGGCAACTACCGGCTCCGGCTTCAATACAAGTGGGGCGACCGGCAGTACGGCGCCGGCGTCGGTCGCCCGCGCAACAGCGGCATCGTTTACCACGCCCACGGGAAGCACGGCGCCTTCGAAGGCAACCACCTCGAAGGTGTCGAGTTCCAGTTCATGGAAGGCGCGGCCGGCGACGCCTACACGATGGGCCCCGTGCGCCTTGCCGCCACTGTGCGCACCGTCGAGGGCGGCCGCGCCTACGATCCGGTGGGCGAACGCACCGAATTCGCCAGCGCCGACGCCCCGGCCGGACGCCGCGTAATGCGCCGGCGCGGCAGCGAGAATCCGGTCGGCGAATGGAACACGATCGAGCTCATCTGCTACGACAACCGCAGCGCCCATGTGGTCAACGGCGAGATCGTCACACGCCTCCAGCAGATGACCCTCCCGGCCGAGGAAGGTCCGCGCACGCCGCTCACCGCCGGCAAGCTCCAGATCCAGTCGCAAGGCCACGAAATCTTCATCCGCGACATCGAGTTCCTCCCCCTCCACGCCGAGCCGGCCGAGTTCCAGTAAGCCTCCGCGAGGGCTCAGGTTTCACCGGCACAGACGCAGCGTTTCGCAAGGATTGCGCAGGAGCGGCTTTACGCCGCGATGGCTGGCGGACGGCATTCATCGCGGCGTAAAGCCGCTCCTGCCGCCACCCCTTTGATCCGGCGAAAGCTGCGGGCTTTCAGCGTCCGCGCCGGGTCGTGAGGTGCCAGCAGCCGCAGACCGGACAACGGTAGGCTTCGCGCTCGCGTTCGACGCCGGCAAACAGCGCGGCATCGAGCGCATCGGCCGCCGAGCGATATCGCCGCTTGCCCGTGCACATGCGCGCGCGTTCCTCGCGGGTGGGTTTCTTCATGGCGCCGGAACCCGTCTCAGCCGGCCGTGACCAGCGCGAGTCGGAAAACCAGGAACTCCGCGGGCTTCGTCATCGCGAGACCGACCTGCACGACCAAGCGGCCGGAGGAAAGATCGGCCGCCGTAAGGGTCGAGCGGTCGCACCGCACGAAAAACGCCTCCTCCTGCTTCATCCCGACGAGCGCCCCGCTCCGCCACGCCGCCGCGAGAAAATTCCCGACCGCAAGGCGGACCCGCGCCCACAGCGGCTCTCCGTTCGGCTCGAACACCACCCATTCCAGACCGCGTTCGAGCGAGTGCCGCACGTGGAGGAAATAACGCCGTACATTGACGTAGCGCCACTCAGGATCGAGCGAGGTCGTGCGCGCACCCCAGACGAGATGGCCGCGTCCGGCGAACGAGCGCAGGCAGTTCACCCCGACGGGTGTCAGCACGGACTGGTCCTGCGCCGACAACGCGCGCTCGAATCCCGTCGCCGACCGCAGGGCCTCGTTGGCCGGCGCCTTGTGCAAGCCGCGCTCGCGGTCGACCCGCGCATAGACGCCCGCAACGAAGCCCGTGGGCGGAAGGCAAAGGTCGGACCCGGTCGGATTCGCCCGCGAGGGCCCGTCGCTCGCCGCCCGCACCCACGGATGATACACCGCCGCCGAGGGCGAGCGCAGCACCGCCACCGCCTCCCTTGCCCGGGCCACCGACGTGCCGCGCGGAAACTCCAGCAGCGCGAAGCGGTGGACGCGCGGCCGGTCGACATGCGCGAGCAGCGCGCGGCCGATCCCGGGGTCGCGTTCGGCGTAGCCGGGCGCCGCCACCAGCGAAATCGCCGTCTCGCGGTCGAGCACGGCGAGGGCGGCCGCATGGTCCCCGACGACATCCCGGCCCGCGCCGCCCGCCGGCGTGCGCACCACATGCAGGCGGGTCCCGCCCTCGGCAAAGAAGGCCTGCACGGCGCGGGCTGTGTAGTTGATCTTCCACGACAAACCGCTCCGCAGGTCGGCCGTGCCGCCATAGATCCGGGCAAACCCGGCAAAGCTCCCGAGCGGAGGCGAAAGCTCGAGCGCCGGGCCGCGCGCCGTCGGTCCGACGAAGGCGGCCACTCCGGTTGCGGTCTCCGCGATCGTGGGGGGACGAAAGCTCGTCTCCTCGACGTACACGCCGGGCGCAAGGTAGCGGGGCATGGCTCAGCTCCGCGCCGAACGGCGGAAGACGGCGAGGAGCTTGCGCGCGGCGTCCGCTTCGCCGGCCGCGGCGGGCAGGCTCCAGGTCTGATTGAGGAAATCGCTGTAGCCGGGCAGGTCGGGCGAGGCGGCGAGTTCGAGGTTGCGGAAGGCCATCGACCAGTCGGCAAAGGATCGCGCCGCCACCGCCGCGTTGCGGAGGGTGATGAGGCCGCGATGACGGGAGTCGCCGACGATGCGTTCGTGCGTCGCGAGCACCGCCGCCCGCGGCCCTTCGAGCACCTGCATGAAATTACCGTCGCGATAGAGCAGCATGCCGGTCACGCCGGCCTCCGTGTTGCGCCGCCGGCTTTGCGCGAGCAACGCGAGCAGCTCGTCCGGCGAAAACGGCTTCGTCGCCGAGCTGACATAAACCAATTGATGAAGTTCGGGGGAAGACATCGGGGCAGGGAGGGCGGGGCCTGCGAAACGGCCGGAAAGACCCCAAACAAAATCCGTCCCCCGGCAGCGTCAAGGCCAGCCGGCCTGTCCGCGGGGCGCAACTCCGTCTCTAGCCCGTGCACCCGGGGCTTGCCGCGCCGGCGCAGGGCGGACTACATCGCCGAAATGAGCTCCCCATCGGACGACGCGGCCATCCTCGCCCTCGAGCGGCCGCATCCGAGTCTCTGGACCTACTACCTGCTGCGCTCCCTCGTGGTGCCGCCGCTGTTCCCGATTCTCGCCCTGGTTTCGTGGTTCCGCTACCATACGATGCGGTACCGCTTCACGGACGAAGGCATCTCCATGCGCTGGGGGCTCCTTTTTCGCCACGAAGTCATCATCCAGTACGCCCGCATCCAGGACATCCACCTGCGCTCGAACCTCGTCGAACGCTGGCTCGGGCTCGCTCGCGTGCTCGTGCAGACGGCGAGCGGCAGTGCGTCCGCCGAGATGACCCTGGAGGGTCTGCGGGAATTCGAGGCGATTCGCGATTTCCTCTACACCCGCATGCGCGGTGTGAAGGATCCGGCCCCGTCCTCCGCGCCGGGACTTGCGTCCGCCGACGCCGAACTCGCCGCCACCTTGCGCGAGATTGCCGCCGAACTCCGCCAACTGCGTCTCGCCCTCGGGCGCGATGCCGACACCCCGCCTGCGGGCCCCGGCCATGTTTGAGCGTTTCCGGGAACAACTGCTCGCCTGGCTGCGCCTTCCGCCCGAACCCCAGGCCCCGGCGGGGGCGCCGGGTTCGATCCGCGTCTTCCGCGCCGGCGCCAACTTCTACAGACTGTCCCTGCTGGCCTGGGCCGGAGCCCAGTTCGCCGCCCTCCTCGGCATCGTCGCCTCGCTGTCCTACGTACAGGCGCTGAAACAGGAATTGGCGGCCCTCCGCGCCGCCGAGGCGGCCGGCCAGACCGTCGTCATTCATCCGCATCCGCTCTGGCGCAACGCCCTCAACGAACACGTGGTCCGTTTCGTCGCCCGCGGCCCCGCTTGGCTGCCCACGGGCATGATCCTGCTCGAAGCAGGTGCCGTCCTTGCCTACCTGGTCGCCCTGCCCGCCACCTACGCCGCCGTCCGGCTCGACTACGAACTGCGTTGGTACGCCGTCACCGACCGCAGCCTGCGCATCCGCACCGGCCTGATCAACCTGCAGGAGCTCACCATGAGCTTTGCGAACCTCCAGCAGGTCGTCGTCGCCCAAGGACCCTTGCAACGCCTGCTCGGCCTCGCCGACGTCCGCGTGCAATCGGCCGGCGGCGGGGGCGGTGGCGAAGACCACAAGCGCGGCAAACCGTCCGAGTCGATGCACACCGGAATCTTCCGCGGCGTCGACAACGCGACGGCGATCCGCGACCTCATCCTCGAACGCCTGCGCCGCTTTCGGGAGGCCGGCCTCGGCGATCCCGACGACGTCCGGCCAGCCGGCCCACCCGCCGCAGGGGGCAACGACGTGCTCGCGTCCGCCCGCGAGGCCCTCGCCGAGGCCCGCGCCCTCCGCCGCGCGGCCGGCGCCTGAATCGATTTTCTCATGCGCAACGAATGCGTCTTCTCGCCGGACCGCCGGCACCGTTACACGCTCGTCCATCGCTGGGACGATTTGCTCTCCGCCACTCCGGACGGCGGTCGCGGCATCGCCTGGATCGCCCTCAACCCGAGCACGGCCGACGAAAACCAGCTCGACCCGACGCTGCGACGCATCCGCGCCTTCTCGATCGCGTGGGGCTACGACTATTTCGTCATGCTCAACGCCTTCGCCTGGCGGGACACCGACCCGGCCGCCATGAAGGCCTCGCCCGACCCGGTCGGCCCCGACAACGACCGCTGGATCCGTCACTGGGCGGAGCGCCTCGACCGTGTGGTCGTCGCCTGGGGCGAACACGGCGCCTTTCGCGAACGCGACCGCGAGATCGTACGGCTGCTCGACCCGCGCAAGACAGTCTGCCTCGCCCGCAACGCCAGCGGTCAGCCGAAGCACCCGCTCTACGTGGCCCAGAAGACCGTCCCGGTCCCGTTCGCGTGGTGAAGGCCGCCCCGCGATGAACGCCGGCCACCTCCGCACCCTCGCCATCCTGACGGCCATGACCTGCGGCGCCCTGCTGCCGCAGGCGCACGTGCTGGAAGGTGCGATCCGCTGGTTGATCATGGGCATGCTGTTCCTGGTGTTCCTCCAGGTGCGTTTCCATCGCGAAGCCTTGCAGCCCAGCCACGCCCTGCTCTTCGCCGCGAACCTCGCGATGGGTTTCGCGGCCTGGGGCTTCGGCTGGCTCGTCGGCGGACGCGACCTCGCCCTCGCCGCGTTCTTCGCCGGCATCACGCCAACGGCGGCGGCCGCACCCGTCATCATCAGTTTCCTGCGCGGCCGCGTCGACTATGTGGTCGCCGCCTTTCTGCTCACCAACCTCGGCATCGCCGCCCTGCTCCCGTTTCTGCTGCCGCTCGTGCTCGGCCGGGCGGTGCCCGCGCTGATGGCGCAGGTCTTTGCGAGCGTCGGCCAGGTCATCTTCGTGCCCCTCGCGCTCGCCTGGCTGCTGCGCCTCGCGCATCCCCCCGCCGCGGCCTGGCCGGGTCGGCTGCGCAACTTCTCCTTCGGCCTCTGGCTGGGCAGCATGTTCATCATCACGGCACGCGCCTCGGATTTCATCCGCGGCCAGGCCGAGACACCCGTGCGCACGCTCGTCGGGATCGCCGTCGTGACCGCCTTCGTCTGCGCCGCCAACTTCGCCCTCGGCCGCCTCGTCGGCGGACGCGAGTTCCGCCGCGAGGCCAGCCAGTCGCTCGGCCAGAAGAACACCGCCTTCACTGTGTATTTGGCGCTCACCTACGCCAGCCCGCTCGTCGCCCTCGGCCCGACCTTCTACATCGTCTGCCACAACCTCTGGAACGCCTGGCAGCTCCACCGCCTCGGCCGCGCCGCCTCCCGCGAAGAGCGCCCCTAGAAAGGGGCGGGAGCATCCTGCCCCCGCTTCTCAAGGGGGTCAGGCTGTTGTTTGTTGATTCTCGGTGAAACCGGACCCAAGCCGTGCCGGCCCGACCCATCCATTCGGGCGGGTCCGGACCGACTTCTGCCGCCAGCCGTTGTCGTTCCCGAACGGATTGCAGGAGAATGCAAACCACCATCCTGCAGCTACTTGAAACGGAACCAGCCGCACCTTTGGAACTTTTTCCGCACTGCGTCCGTCCCACCCCGGCGTCCAGCGCAACCTCAACCCAGGATGCATATGAAAACGCCCAGGATCCCCTCCACGTTCGTCATCTCCGCCGGTCTGCTCTTCGCTCCGCTGGCCCACGCCCAGGTGGCTGGCGCCGTCTCCGGCGCCGCCAATGCGGCCACCAACGCGACCGCGACCGCGCAACGCCCCCTGTTGCCGCCGGCACCTCCGCCCGCGGCCGCCAACGCCGGAGCGACCGGCGCCGTCGCCGGCTCGGCCGCGCTCTCGGCCGGACCGGCCTCTGGTAGTGTCGGTCTGAATACAAACGCCACCGCCAACGCCTCGGCCACCGGTCGGGAGCGCGGGCTGTCGGTGGCCGCCCTCGCCTCGGGCGGGGCCGCCCTGGCGCTCGATGCGTCCAACACCGTGCCGCAGATCCGCGCGGCCGGCCGGGCGACCCGCGACGCGGTGCTCGCCGAGGTCGAATCGCGCATCGCCGCCGGCATGGAGGCTTCCGCCAACCTGCGCCGCAATGCCCGCCGGCTCGACGCCGACGCCCGCGCCAACGTCGAGACCTCGCTCGACGACGTGCGCGTCCACGAGCGCGCCGTGAACGCGAGCCTGAAGGCCGCCCGCAAGGCCAAGGGCGAGGCCCAGGAGAACGCACAGGCAAAACTCGCCGCCGACTACGAGGCCTATGCCGAAGCGCTGGCTCGCGCCGAGGCCGCCGCCACGCCGGCGACTCCCGCGACCCCGGCCGCGCCGGGTGTTTCTCCGGCCACGCCGGCCACGCCCGCCACGCCGTCGATCAACGCGGAAGGCCGTGCCGAAGCGGCCCAGGACGCCGCCGCCAGCCTCGAGCGCGCCGGCGCCCGCGCCCAGGGAGAGGCCCGCGGCCAGGCCGCGGCCGAAGCCTCCGCCCGCCGCTGATCCGGCGATCGACGATCGCCCGCCCTGCCACCTTCCGGAGGCCGGCCTTCGCGCCGGCCTCCGGATTCCGCCCACTCAACCCAACTTTCCCGTGAACGCATTCTCCGCCTCTCTCCGCCTGCTTTCGCTTCCCCTCCTCGTCGCGGCCGGCGCCGCCGCGTCCCTTGGCCAATCGCCGGATTCGATGACCGCGCCGACACCCAAGCTCACGCTCGGCTCCGGTTTCGACTACAGCCGCGGCGACTACGGTTATGCCACCGACACCGAGGTCTTCATGGTGCCGCTCAACCTTTCCTACGAAACCGGTTCCTGGCTGTTTCGCGCCGGCCTGCCCTGGCTCCGCGTCGACGGGCCCGCCAGTACCGTCACCGGTTCGCCGATCGGCGGCGTGCCCGGGCGGCCCACGACGTCATCGGAGTCAGGCCTGGGCGACGCCACCCTCGCCGCCACCTACCGGTTCGGCCGGATCTTCGAGAACGTGCACCTCGACCTGACCGGACGCGTGAAGTTCGGCACCGCCGACGTCGACAAGGGCCTCGGCACCGGGAAAATGGACCACTACTTCCAGGCCGATTTCGCGCGCAGCCTGGGCGCGACGACCCCCTTCCTCTCCGCCGGCTACCGCTCCATGGGCGCCTCGCCGCAGTATCCGCTGCGCGACGGCCTCTACTTCTCCGGAGGCCTCGTGCATCGCTACAGTCTCTACACGAGCTTCGGCGCGGCCTACGACTGGCGGCAGCGGTTGATCCGCGGAGGCGACCACGCCAGCGAGGCCATGGTCTTCCTCTCGCATCGTTTCGACGACCGCTGGAACATGCAGACCTACGCGCTCACCGGTTTCTCCGAGGCGAGCCCCGACTTCGGCGGCGGCTTCATGCTGAACTACCGGTACTGAGACGATTCCGCTAACGGCGGGCACGGGCGGACGGCCGCGCGATTCCCGGACGCCCGAACCCGCCGGGTTTGGGGACCCGGCATCTACAGTGTCAGCGGTCGTCCGCCCCGCCGCGCTGCGGCGGGCTCAGTCAAGCAGCGCCTGGTAGGTCAGCACCTTGAACTTCTGGTTCAGGTCGAGTCCGCCCGTCGGTCTGAGCTGGGTCATGAAGATGGCGACAAGGTTCTTATCCGGATCGACAAGGTACTGCGGGAAATACGCGCTGCCCCAACCGTAGGCGCCCTTATTGCTCAGTTCGCCGTAGAAACCGGGATCGTCGTTCACCCAGAAGCCAAGGCCGAACGCGGACGTGTCCCGCCGGTAGAGGTCGCCGGTGTGGTTCGCGTGCATGAGGGCGACCGTGCCGGGGTTGAGCAGGCGGACGCCGTCGAGTTCGCCGCCGTTGGCGAGCATCTGCAGGAAGCGGCCATAGTCCCCGATCGTGGAAAGAAGACCCGCCCCGCCGGAGAAACATTTGCGCGGGCCCTGCACGTAGTCGCTCTTGGTCGAGTCCTCCATACGAACCAGTTTCCCGTCCTGCACGCCATAGACGGGGGCGAGGCGGGCCTCCTTGCCCGGCGGCAGGAAGAAGCTCGTATCCGTCATGCCGAGCGGACGGCAGATCCGCTCCTCGATGAAGCGGTCGAGCGGCAGCCCGGAGAGGACCTCCACGAGACGGCCGAGCACGTCTGTCGCGTATCCATATTGCCATGACTCGCCGGGATGCCCGTGCAGGGGCAGCGTGGCCAGCCGGTCGATGGCCTCGCCGATCGTCTCGTTCTTGTCCGCAAAGTACCAGCCGTGCAGGCCGGCCGCCTTGTAGAGATCGACGGCGGGACCGTCGCCGTAGGTGAGGCCGGCCGTGTGGGTGAGCAGGTCGCGAATCTGGATCGGGCGGCGCACCGGCTCGGTGACGAACTTCGTGCCGGCGGGCGCATCGGCGGGCGGACGCACGGCAACGACCTGGTGGCGAAACGCCGGCAGGTGCTTGTGCAGCGGGTCGCGCATCATGAGCCTGCCCTCTTCGTAGAGCATCATGATCGCGACGGAGGTGACCGCCTTGCTCATCGAGGCGATGCGAAAGATCGCATCGGTCGGCATGGCCACGTTGCCCTCGATATCCTGATGGCCGAAGGCCTTCAGATGGGCGACCTCGCCCCGGCGCGCCACGTACACGATTCCGCCCGCGAGATGCTGCTGGTCGACGTGATGCTGAATGACGGCGTCGAGCCGGGCGAGGCGGCCGGGATCGAAACCGAGCGCCGCCGGATCGGCGGCGCGCACGCCGGCAACATCGCCGGCGACGAGAGCGAGAACGAGACAAAACGAACGCAACAGGCGGGGTGGGGACATGGGCATGGGCGTAGTTCGCGCGTCTGCGCTCGGCAAACGAAAAGGCCGGGGCGGAGAGGCGCGGAAGGACGGACAGGAGTGTCCGTCATCCATCGCCGGCCCGTCGCCTCGCCGCCACCCTGGGAGGACGGACACTCTTGTCCGTCCCGCCGTCACCCTACCGCAAACAAGTCCTCCGTCCGCACCCCGCGCTCTACCCGCGCGCCACCTCGGCTTCGAGCGCCTCGCGCGTGACCGTGTGCCGCGCACCGCAGCGCGGGCAGCGGATCTCGACAGTCTCGCCGCCGCCAAAGAGGTCCTCGGGGTCCGCCTTGAAGGTCGGCGCAAGCACTTCAAGCATGCGCGCCTGGTTGCAGCCGCAGTGCCAGCGGTAGATCCGCTTTTCGAGCAGGGCGAGGGTCTCCGTGGCGTCGAGAGCGGAGAGATCCCCGGCGGCGAGTCCGCGCAGCCAGGCCACATCGCAGTCGGGATGCTCGGCGGCCAGGGCGAAGCGGTCGCCGCCGAGATCGAAGACTCGTCCGACCCGCTGCTCGCTCTGCGCGTAGAAGGTCTCGAGTGCGGCCAGCGGATCGGCCCCGGCGAAGGGCACCATGCTCCGGCGCTTCGGCTTCCGCGGAACGACTACGTCGGCAAAGAAGAGGTTCTCGGGCATGTCCTTGACGTGCTCGTCGAAAATCCGACCCGTGATCGCACCGGTCTCGTTGTCGCTGGTGAGAAATACGTTCACGCGCGGCTCCTGAAAGTGCAGGGTCCATGCCGTCATCTCGTTCCAAGGCCGGCTTACCTGATGCAGCACGAAGGCAGCGAGCGCGCGCTTGAAGAGCGTGCCATGCGTCTCCGTCACCTCGATGCGGTGGTCGGCCAGGTGCAGATGGAAGTCGACGAAGAGGTCGGTGAGGTTGGCACGGGCCAGCAGGACGTTGCGATGGCGCACAAAATGGGTCTGCGCCTCGATGCCGGCGTCGGCGGGATTGACGGGAGCGGATTCGGACATGCCTCCGATTGAATGTCCCGGAGCCGGCTTGTCGACCCCCCGGCCGCTTTCCTCAGTCCGCGAGGGGATCATCCGCCCTTCGCCCGCAGCTGCGCGACGAGAAGGACGCGGATCGCCTCGTGTGCGCCACGCGGGCCGACGCGAGCGAGGGCAAACGCGCGGGCCGGCGGCAGGAGCGCTCCCGGCCCGACGCCGGATCACTTTCCGCCGGTGACGGTCGGGGACTTCTTCAGTTTTTCGAGCTTCGGGCGGATGACCACGCGGCAATAGCCGGCGTCAGGGTTCTTCTTGTAGTAGTCCTGATGATATTCCTCGGCTTCGTAGAACGTCTTGAGCGGCACGATCTCCGTGACGATGCGACCGCCCCATCCCGGATTGGCCTTGGCAAGGGAGGCTTCGGCGGCGGCTTTCTGGGCCTCGTCGGCGTAGAGGATGATCGACCGGTATTGCGGTCCCACGTCGGCGCCCTGGCGGTTGAGCGTGGTCGGGTCGTGGATGTCCCAGAAGAAGTCGAGCAGGGTCTCGAGCGAGACCTCGGCGGGATCGTAGTCGATGCGGATCACCTCGGCGTGGCCGGTGCGGCCCGTGGTGATCTGCTTGTAGGTCGGATTGACGACGGAACCGCCGGCGTAGCCGCTCACCACGGCTTTCACGCCGGGCACGAGTTCGTAGGCGGCCTCGGTGCACCAGAAGCAGCCGCCTCCGACAACGAGGGAGGCGGTCTTGGACGAAGCGGCGGAGGAGGTCATGGCTAGGGAGAGGAAGGCGCCGGCGGCGGCGAGCAGGACGAGCGGTTTCATAGGGGTGGGAAACAGGCTGCACAGGAATATTCCCCGCGCAATCCTTGCGAAACGCTATGTCCTGGCTGGTTGAAACTTGCGGGCTAGCGGGTGAGCTTGCGGTACTTGATGCGATGCGGCTGGTCGGCCTCCCGGCCCTTGCGACGGCGGTAGTCCTCAAGGTAGGCGGAATAGTTTCCTGCGAACCAGGTCACGGTGCTGTCTCCCTCGAAGGCGAGGATATGGGTGGCGACACGGTCGAGAAACCAGCGGTCGTGTGACACCACCACGGCGCAGCCGGCGAAGTTCTCCAGACCTTCCTCAAGGGCGCGTATGGAATTCACGTCGAGGTCGTTGGTCGGCTCGTCGAGCAGGATGAGGTTGGCGCCGGCCTTGAGCAGGCGCGCGAGGTGCACGCGGTTGCGCTCCCCTCCCGAAAGCACGCCGACCTTCTTCTGCTGGTCCGCCCCGGTGAAACCGAACTGGGCACAGTAGGCGCGGGCGTTGATCTCGCGGTTCGAGAGGCGCAGGATCTCCTCCCCTCCGCTGATCGCCTCGTAGATCGTCTGGCCGTCCGGCAGGGAGTCGCGGGACTGGTCCACGTGAGCGATCTTCACCGTGGGACCGACCCGCAGTTCGCCCGCATCGGGTTTTTCGGCCCCGGTAATGAGGCGAAACATCGTGGTCTTGCCGGCGCCGTTCGGGCCGATGACGCCGACGATGCCGCCGGGGGGGAGCGAGAAAGCAACGTTCTCGAAGAGCAGATTGTCTCCGTAGGACTTGGCGAGACCGTTGGCCTCGACGACAAGCGTGCCGAGCCGGGGGCCGGGCGGGATCAGCAGTTCGAACTCCCGCTCCTTTTCGGCCACGTTCTCCTTGAGCATGGCCTCGTAGGCGTTGATGCGGGCCTGGGACTTGGCCACGCGCGCCTTGGCGGACTGGCGGATCCACGCAAGTTCGCGGGCCATCGCCTTTTGACGACGGTCCTCTGTGCGCTGCTCGACGGCCAGCCTCGCCTGCTTTTGCTCGAGCCACGAGGTATAGTTGCCCTTCCACGGAATCCCATGGCCGAACGAAAGTTCGAGAATCCATTGGGCAACGTTGTCCAGAAAGTAGCGGTCGTGCGTGACGGCGATGACGGTGCCTTCGTAGCGGGCAAGGTGTTGCTCGAGCCAATGGACGCTCTCGGCGTCGAGGTGGTTCGTCGGCTCGTCGAGCAGCAGGATGGCCGGTTTCTGCAACAAGAGGCGGGCCAGGGCCACGCGACGGCGCTCGCCGCCGGAGAGGCGGTCGACCGCCTGGTCGCCGGGCGGACACCGGAGCGCCTCCATCGCCATCTCGACCTGTGGCCCGACGTCCCACGCCCCTAGGGCGTCGATCTTCTCCTGGAGTTCACCCTGCCGGGCCATGATGGCATCCTTGGCGGCATCGTCGGCGGCCTCGTTAAGCTCATCCCATGTCGCGTCATAGGCGGCGGTCAGATCGGTGAGATGCTTCACGCCCTCTTCGACACATTGGCGGACGGTCGCGCCGGGAGTGAGCTGAGGCTCCTGTTCGAGCAGGCCGACCGGGTAACCTGGCTCGAAATGCACGCGGCCATCGATCTCCGTATCCCGCCCGGCAAGGATGCGCAGCAGCGAGGACTTGCCGGAACCGTTCAGGCCGAGCACGCCAATCTTGGCGCCGTAATAGAAAGAGAGGGAGATATCGCGGAGGATCTCCTTGCGTTCGATTTTCTTCGAAACGCCGATCATGGAAAAGATCACCTTGGGCTCGTCCGGTTTGGCCATGCCGGCCACTCAACCGACGCCCCGCCCGGCCGCAAGTCCACACCCGCCGGCGAAGCCGGTCAGGGAACGTCTCAAGGGCCGTTCCCTGACCGTAAAGATTGTCAAAAGCACCTCCGGAGCGACGAAGCGAAGGTCAGGAAACGGCCAAAAAAACGCCCGATTCATCGAAATTCGGACCTATTCCTGGCGTTTTTTGACGAAAAACGCCCGTTTTTACAAATCTGCCGAAAATTCAGTGGTTGCAGTCGTCCGGGGATTACTTTTGAACGCCCCTCCCGGAATCGTCACTAACTTCCGTCCCTCAGCTAACTCAACCAAGGACCACGTTTGGACCTCAAACAAATCAAGCAGATCATCGATCTCATGAAGCGCTCCGATCTGACCGAATTCGCGGTCGAGGAGGAGGGCTTCAAGTTGAAGATCCGGCGCGGCACCAACGGCCAGCCGGTGGTCACCTCCAGCGGACGGGGCTCCAACTCTCCCTTCGCACCGTCCGCGGAAACGGCTCCCTCTCTCCCTGCGCCCGCCCCTGCGCCCGCCACGCCCGCCACCCTGAACGCCGCTCCCGCTGGCGACGAACCGGGTATCACTTACATCAAATCCCCGATGGTCGGCACGTTCTACCGCGCCAGCTCCCCCGAAAGTAAGTCCTTCGTCGACCCGGGCGCCAAGGTGGTCGAGAACAGCGTGGTCTGCATCATCGAAGCGATGAAGATCATGAACGAGATCCAGGCCGAGACCAAGGGTACGGTCGTCGAGATCCTCGTCGAAAACGGCCAGCCGGTCGAATACGGCCAGCGCCTCTTTAAGGTCAAACAGGGCTGAGTCCTCCCGGACCCCCTTCCTTCGTGTCCTGTCGGCCCCTGCCGGCGTAAATCGGCAAGGGCGGGTGGTTTAGTCGTCCATTCTCACATGATTCAAAAGATCCTCATCGCCAACCGCGGTGAAATCGCCCTGCGCATCGTTCGTGCCTGCCGCGAACTCGGCATCAAGACGCTGGCCGTCTATTCCGAAGCCGACGTGCAATCCCTCCACGTCCAACTCGCCGACGAAGCCATCTGCATCGGCGGCCCCAAGAGCGCCGACAGCTACCTCCGGGCCGACCGCATCATCAGCGCCGCCGAGATCGCCGATGTCGACGCGATCCATCCGGGCTACGGATTTCTCTCCGAGAACGCCAAGTTCGCCGAACAGTGCGAATCCTGTAACATCAAGTTCATCGGACCGAAGTCTCGCTCGATCAAAATGATGGGTGACAAGGCGGTCGCCAAGGACACCGTGCGCAAGGCCGGTGTTCCCACGGTGCCCGGTTCCGACGGTCCGGTGGAATCCGAGACCGAGGCCGTCAAGATCGCCCGCAAGATCGGTTATCCGGTGATCATCAAGGCCGTCGCCGGCGGCGGCGGTCGCGGCATGCGCATCGCGCACAACGACATCTCCTTCGCCAAGGAGTACCACGTCGCCCGCAACGAAGCCGAAAAGGCCTTCGGCAATGGCGCCGTCTACATCGAGAAGTACATCGAGAAGCCGCGCCACATCGAGTTCCAGATCCTCGCCGACGGCCACGGCAAGATCCTCCACCTCGGCGAGCGCGACTGCTCGGTGCAGCGCCGCCACCAAAAGCTGATCGAGGAAAGCCCCTCCCCCTTCCTCACGCCGTCGCTGCGCAAGGCCATGGGCAAGGCCGCCGTCAAGGCCGCCGCCGCCGCCGACTACGAGAACGCGGGGACGATCGAGTTCCTCGTCGATGCCAAGGGCAACTTCTACTTCATCGAGATGAACACGCGCATCCAGGTCGAGCACCCGGTCACGGAGGAAGTGACCGGCATCGACCTGATCAAGCAGCAGATCCGCGTGGCCAACGGCGAGAAACTCGATTTCGACCAGGGCGACGTGACTTTCACGAAGCACGCCATCGAGTGCCGCATCAACGCCGAGGATCCCGCGCGCAACTTCACGCCCTCCCCCGGCACGATCGGCCTCTACTACGCACCGGGCGGCCACGGCGTCCGTGTCGACAGTCACGTCTACAGCGGCTACACCATCCCGCCGTACTACGACTCGATGATCGGCAAGCTCATCTGCTACGGGTCAAACCGAAAGATCGCCATCGAGCGCACCTACCGCGCCCTCAGCGAATACCTCATCCGCGGCATCAAGACGACCATCCCCTTGCACAAGGCGATCATGAGCGACCCCCATTTCATCGAAGGCAAGGCGACGACCGCTTACATGGAGGAGTTCGTCAACCGCTCGCCCACCGACCTCTTCTCCTGATCCGGGCGCGGGCGATCCGCCGGTCCCACCCTTTCCTTCCCAACCACGTTCCGCAAGGAACGTGGTTTTCTTATGGATCGCAGGGCGCCGGCGGGCGCTCACGCCGTCAATCCATAGGCCCGCACCGGCATCCCGTTGTCCCGGTCCATGCGCAGGGTGAACAAGCGCGCAGGCGGCATGTTCCGCCAGATGATGCGCCGGCCGACGAGATGACGCCGGACCAGCTCGCGTTCGTAACCGCTCCGGAATGGCGTCGGGTTGACGTACTTGTAATAGATGATGTGCCCGTCCTCCCGGACCAGCATCCGCTTCTTCCGCCAGATCGCCGTGCCGACCGCCTCCGGCAGCGCCTCGTACGGAATGCTCGAAAAGATGAAATCGTAATCGCCCGGGGTCTCGTACGCGAGGAAGTCGGCATGCACCACGCGAACATTCCCGCCGTCGAACCGGGCATGGACGATCCTGAAGAAACGCTCGCTCAACTCGACCACGTCGAGGCTGTCCTGCGGCCGCATCGCCCCGATGATCTGCTCGGTAAACACGCCCGTGCCCGGCCCCAGCTCGAGGATGCGCACCGGCTTCCGCGGGTGTCGGAGCAGATGCGCGCGCAGCTGAGACACCGCCGCGTGCACGAGATGCCGGGAGCTGGGCGCCACCGCCCCCGTATTTCGCAACTCACGCAGGAAATGCACGAAGGTTCGCACGCAGGCCGAAGGAAACGCCCGCGCTGCGCGCGCCGCAAATCAATTCCCGCCCGGCCAGTTTTCGGACGCGAAACCTTGCAAGCCCGCACCCGGCGGAGCTTATTGACGCCAGCACCATGCAAGCGCCCGAGTTCAACCCGCCCACCCGCCTCGACGACCAGCCCGAGCTGGGCGAGATCAAGATCAACCACACCGTCATCGCGAGCATCGTCCGCCTGGCCGCCCTCCAGATCAAGGGCGTGGCTGGCGTCGGCGGCGGTCTCGTCGACGGCATCGGCGAACTGTTCACCAAGCGCGAATCGGACCACCGCGGCGTCAAGGTCACCGAAGATGAACAGGACAACTACAGCATCGAAGTCCGCCTCGTCGTGACCTACGGTGCGGAACTCGGCCGCACCGCCTACGACGTCCAGGTCGCCGTACGCACGCAGGTCATGGCCATGACGGGCAAGAACGTCGCCCGCGTCGACGTGATCATCGAGGGCGTGCGCCTGCCCCCGGGCGCCGCCGCCGAGAAGAGCGAGGAACTCTGGCCCGAGAATCCCGCCACCGACTGAACGCCATTCCCGCCGACCGCCCTCCCCTGCCGTGTCCTCGTTGACCGAATACCTGCTCACCTCGCCGGTTCAGACTTTCGCCATCTGGGGCGGGATTGCCCTGCTCGTCATCCTGCTTTTCCTGCGCCAGCCAGCGGTGCTCACCCTCGCCTCCGACCCCCAGGGCCATCTGCAGATCTCGCGGCACGCCCTGCACCGGCTCATCGAGGCCTGCTGCGAACAGCTGCGCGGCGTCGCCTCCGCCCGTGCCGTGGTGACCCGCCGCGGCGACCGGCTCGACACCATCATCCGCATCAAGATCCGGCCCGACGCCAAACTCGACGCGATCCAAGGCTACCTCAACGAGGAGATCGCCGACATCTACCGCCAGAACCTCGGCCTCAAGGGCGAGGTGGGCCCGATCGAGATCAAGGTTGTCGGAGTGATTCCCGCCGAGAAGGGCTTCTGAGCATTCGTCCGAAACGGTCGCCGTGGCCGAGCACGGTTTCCCGGCCACGCCAGGTTTTCGCACTCCCCAGACACGCCCGCATGTTTTCACCAGCCCGGACGTAGCGTTTCGCAAGGATTGCGGAGGAGCGGCTTTACGCCGCGATGGCTGGCGGACGGTGTTCATCGCGGCGCAAAGCCGCTCCTCCCACCCTACCTTTCATCCGGTGAAGTGTGCGGGCTAGACCGGCCGGGAGAGCTCCAGGTCGCTCCATTCGCCCAACGTACGGCTAGAGACATTCCAGCCCGGGGCGGCCTCCACGAAGACCGACCGCACCTGTTCGAGTTCGCGGGCGAGGATGCCGCTCAACACGAGCCGCCCTCCGGGCGCAACCGCTCCGAGCAACGCGCGGACGAACCTCATGAGCACGTCGGCTTGGATGTTGGCCAAGAGCAGTGCAGCCTTTCGCCCGGACAAGCCCGTGACCAGATCGCCGACGGCGAAGCGCACGCGTCCCTGCAACCCGTTCAGGACCGCGTTCTCCTCAGAGACCCTCACCGCCTCCGCATCGTTGTCAAAGCCGGTCACGTCGGCGAAGCCGAGCCTGGCCGCCGACAGCGCGAGGATGCCGGAGCCGCAGCCGGCATCGACGACCGCGCCTTCGACCCCGCGCTCGGCGGCAAAGGCGACGAGGCGCTCGCAGCAAAGCCGGGTGGTTTCGTGATTGCCCGTGCCGAAGGCGAGCCCGGGATCCAGCCAGAGCACGGCCTCGCCGGGAGGCACCGGGTAGGTGTCGCGCTCCCAGACCGGAACCCAATGCAGCCTGCCCGTGTGCCACGCCTTGAAGTGCGCCTTGTAACTGTCGCGCCAGTCCTCGTCGGCCAGGGCGCGGACGCCCGCCTCGCCCAGCGGCGCGGCGGGCAGCAGGGGACGCAGCTCTTCCCAGCGCCCGCGGGCTTCGTCTTCCGCCGAAAAAATGCCGACGATCCACGCCCGTTGCGCGATGACATCCTGAAGCAGGCTCCAGCCTTCGACGCCAAGCTCCAGCAGGACCTCGTCGGTCGCATCCGCCGCCGCGGCCGGAATCTCGGCCTTCAATTCGAAAAGGGACATGCGGCGATCGTGCGCCGCGACCGACCGGCGCCGCAACTCCCGAGTGCGGTCGCGGTTTGCCTGCCCGGCTATTTCGTCATGAAGTTCCAGCGGACATCCGTGTAACTCCAGCCGCGGCCGTTCGGATCGGCCGTGACACGGCCCGACCAGCGGCCGTCGGCGGGCCGGAACGCCTCCAGGTTCGTGTAGGAGAACTCCCCACGCTCGTACGCGAACGTTTCGCCATCGTCGTCATAGAGATTCAAGGAGCCGGCTTGTGTGCCGTAGTGACGGATCTCCAGCGACACGCTCTCGCCCATGCGCGGGACATGCTCGCGTTCTTCCGCCAACATCGGAATCAAGGCGCCGTCGCGCACGAACAGCGGGATCTCGCCCAAGGCCGGTGCGACCGTCACCGTCTCGTTCCCGCCCACGTAGGCTCCCGTGTGAAAGTCATACCACCGGCCCGCGGGCAGGACGACAGCCCGGCTCTTCAGATGCGGGGCGATCGGCGCCACCAGCAGGGAGTCCCCGAGCAGGTACTGGTCCTTCACCTCCCGGACCGCCGCCGGAACCTCGTACGGGTTGGCCGTGGCATCCAGGGCCATCCCCTCCCCAGCGACGGCACGCACTCCCGAGGCGAACTGCATCGGACGGATCACCGGTGTGCCCTCGCGATGATATTGCGCGAAGCTGTGATACAGGTACGGCAGAAGCCGTTGACGAAGGCCGATGGCCGCCCGCACGTGCGGCGTCGCCTCGGGATAGGTCCAGAGCTTTGTGGACGTCGCCCAGCCATTGAAGAGGGCGAGCGGGGAAAAGCAGACCGCCTGCGTACGCCGCACCAGATCGCTCACGATCTGCTCCATGAGCTCGCGCGCTTCCTCCTCCCGGCCGCCGGCGCGCGCCGCCCGCCACCGCCCCTCAAGCCCCCCGTTGCCGCGGACCTCGGGCGACCATAGCACGCCGGCAAAACCGCTGTTGCACACCGCCGTGATGTACTCGTTGAAGTCGTAGCTGTCGCTGTAGATGACGAAAGGATACGGCGAGGCGCCCGCGTTGTTCCCGCGGATCTGGCTCATGGTGCGCCGGTCGCTTTCGCGGAAACTGTCGAACACCGCTTTCTGCAACAGGAGCGCATAGGTCTGGCGAAGCTGCTCCGAGTGACGGCCGGACGGGAACGTCGCCGTGTCGGGCCAGAGGTAGCGATCGTAGCCGTCGACTTCGTCGAGCTTGAAGCCGCCGATGGCCGCCGGATTCGCCTCGATCACCGTCCGCTTGAGATGGTCGATGAAAATGCGTCTCGGCTCCTCCAGCGTGTAGTCGGGCACGAGACCGTTCCAGACAAGGTGGCTGCCGGCGTAGGGAAGGAGTCGGGCGTAGAGCGGAGCCGAAGGCGGACCGACATAGGGATTGAACCAGAGGTTGACGCGCACGTTGTGTTTTTCGACCTCGGCAAGAAATCCGGCCGGGTCGGGGAACCGCGTCGCGTCCCACTCGAAGGAGCAGGGATAGGCGTTGCTCATCCAACCCGGCTCCAGCCCGAGCATGTCGAGCGGGATGCCGTTCCGCCGGAAATCGAGAATCGTTTCGAGGGCCTCCTTCGCCCCGTAGCGCGTCGGGGTGCGCGCCATGAAGCCGAGACCCCACTTGGGAGGCAGCGCGCCCCCGCCGGAAAACAGGTTGTAACGACGGACCGCATCGAGCGGGCTCGGACCGGCGAAGACGTAGACGTCGAGGCCCGTGGCGTTGGCCAGCACCTCGATCGAGTCGGAGCGAGGCTGGGCCTCCCAGCGCCCCCGGACGGGAGGAGCGGCCGGATCCTCCTGCCAGACGTTGCCGGTCGTGCGGTCGATGACGGGAGGTTTCGAGTTCGCCGCCAGGCGCACGCCATGACCCACGGTTACCTTAAGATAACGCGCCGTATCGAAGAGCACTGCGAAGCCCTTTGTCGACACATAGAGCGGAACGGGCGCGTGGGTCCGGCCGGTCACCGGGACGCGGGTACTCCAGTGATCCACCCGCAATTCGAAGATGTTTCCATTGCGCCGCATCGAGCTGAAGTCGACGCCCAGACCGTAGATGTCCTCGTCGGGGCCCAGCGGGAGCCGCACGATGGTCTTCCAATCGAACTGCCGTCCCTCGACTTCCAACTCGTCAAAGGGAAACGCCGTCGCCGGCATCCGGGACAAGCCCTCGAGCGCAGGCCTGCCACCCGCGGCGGAAAGCAAGGTCAGCTGCTCGGGTGTACCCACGGTCGTTTTCCAAACACCCGGAGCGACCTCCTGCCAGGAGGGACGCACGGGCGGGGGTGAATCTGCAAGGACGGGCGTAAGTCCGGCGCAGGCGACGAGAACAAACGCCGCTTGGAAAAGAAGGGAATGGGGCTTCATGCAAAGCGCAGACTGTGGGGTCGCCCGGATTCCCGCTCAAATGCAGGAGCGTTTATGGTGTTAACTTTAAGGCGAGATTTGCCCTGCGGCGCCCGGCCGGCTTGCCTGCCGGCGTGCCGTCCGCCGGATTCGTCTCACCTCCGCTGCTGAACGAACGCCGCCTGCTCGCGACGCTCGCGGCGATCCAGTTCGCGCACATCATGGATTTCATGATCATGATGCCGCTGGGGGCGAACCTCATGCGGGTCTTTGCGATCGGTCCGGACCAGTTCAGCCTGCTCGTCGCCTCGTACGGTCTCGCCGCGGCGGCGAGCGGTCTGCTCGGCGGCTTCGTGCTCGACCGCTTCGAGCGCAAACGGGCCCTGCTCACGCTCTTCGCCGGCTTCGCGGTCGCAACCCTCGGCTGCGCCCTCGCCCCGACCTACGGCTGGCTGCTCTTCGCCCGCATCGCCGCCGGCGCTTTCGGAGGCGTGGCCTCGTCCGTGGTCAATGCGACCGTGGGCGACGCCATCCCCGCGGCCCGCCGCGGCCGCGCCATGGGCACGGTGATGTCGGCTTTTCCGCTCGCCTCCATCCTCGGCGTGCCGGCCGGACTCGCCCTCGCCGGCTGGTTCGAATGGCATGCGCCCTTCTTCCTGCTCGCCGTGCTGAGCGCCGGGGTGCTCTTCGTGGCCCGGCACACGCTGCCCGAGGTCCCGAGCCACGTGTCGACAGTGCCTCCGCTCCGTCAGATGGCCGCGATCGTCTCCCACCCCGTCCACGTGCGCGGCTTCGCGCTCACCGCCCTGCTCGTGTTCGCGGGGGGCTGCGTGATTCCGTTCATGGCCCCGTCGCTGGTGGCCAACGCGGGCCTGCGCGAGACGCAGCTGCCGCTCGTCTATTTCTTCGGGGGCGCGTGCACGTTCTTCACCATGCCGTGGTTCGGCCGCCTCGCGGACCGCCACGACAAGCTGCACGTGCTCGCCGCGGTGAGCGCGTTCGCCGTGCCCGTCGTGCTCGTGCTCACCCGGCTCGGACCCGCTTCGCCCTGGCTCGTCGTGCCCGTAAGCAGCCTGTTCTTCGTCGGCATGTCCGGCCGTTTCGCCCCGGCCATGGCCCTCGTGACCAACGCCGTCGAAGCCCGCTACCGGGGCGGCTTCATGAGCGTCAACTCGGCGATCCAGCAGGCCTCGACGGGCCTGGCCACGCTCCTGGCCGGACTGATGGTGACGCGCGCCCCCGACGGCACGCTCCTTGGGTATCCAATTGTCGGATACATCTCGGTCGCCTGCTTCGGCCTCACCGTGGCCGCGGCCGCCTGGCTGCGCGCGGCCGCGCCGGAGGCCTCCCGGCCCGCGGCGGGGGCGCCCGTGCCCGGAGCCGGCCTCTGAGCGTGCGGGCGCCCCGTCACGCCTCCGAAGCCGTCCGCAGGGCGGCTTCGAAGCGGTCGAAGATCGTCTCCCAGCCGAGCCCGAGGGCCGTCCGCCGCGCCTCGCCGCGCAGCGCCGGCCAGCGCTCCCGCGCCGCGACGAGCCCGCGCGCCCGGGCCAGGAAGGCCGCCGCGTCGTCGAAGGGGGCGACGAAGCCGTTCACCCCGTCGCGCACGTGCTCCCGGCCGGCGGCGTAGTCGTACGTGAGCACGACCAGCCCGCTCGCCAGCGCCTCGGTGACAACGTTGCCGAACGTCTCGGTCACGCTGGGGAAGATCCCGATGTCCGCCGAGGCATAGTGCGCCGCGAGGTCCTCGCCGCGCCGCATCCCTGCGTAGTGAAAATCAGGATACCTCCGGGCGAGCGCCTCCCGCCCGGGTCCGTCGCCCACGAGCACGAAACGCAGCGCCGGTTCCCGCGCACGCATCGCCAGCACGGCCTCCACGGCCAGGCCGAGGTTCTTCTCGGGAGCGAGCCGGCCGACGTACACGGCGACCGGCGCGGAGTCGTCCGCCCCCCACGAGGCGCGCAAATCCCGTCGACGGCGTTCCGGCGCAAAAAGTTCCGTGTCGACGCCCCGGGAGAGCACCGCCAGCCGCTCGAACCCCCCGGCGGCGAGCCGCGCTCGCAGATCGCCCGCCGGCACGAGCGTGAGCCGCGTGCGGTTGTGAAACCAGCGCAGGTAGGCGAGCGCCGCCCCGCGGAGGAGACGGAAGCCGTAGTGCCCGCCATAGGCGTGGAAGTTCGTATGAAAACTCGAGGTCACCGGCAGATCGAGCGTCCGCGCGGCGCGCAGGGCGGCCACGCCGAGCGGGCCTTCCGTGGCCACGTGCACGACGTCGGGGCGTTCGGACCGCCAGCGGGCGCGCAGGCGGCCGGCCGCGGGCACGCCCATGCGCAGGCTGCGGTAAAACGGGATCGGCACGCCGCGCACGAGCAGGTCGCCGTTGCCGGCCCCGCCCGCGGAGTCGCCGGCCTGACGCGGACGCACCAGGTCCACCCGATGCCCGCGGGCGCGCAGACCGGCCGCGAGCCGGCTGAGCGTCATCGCGACGCCGTTGATCTCCGGCGGCCAGGTCTCGGTGACGAGCGCGATCTTCATGCAGTCCTGCACCCCATGGCCGTTTGGTGGCGCCCCGGACCGGCCGGCGCAACCCCTTCCCGCCCGGGAAAGGTGACAAACAGGCAACAAAAAGGCGGGCCGCCCGGCGACCCGCCCGAAAACCAGGGATCGACGAAGGGCGCGAAGCTATTTCGTGGCGGGCGCCGGGGCCGGCGCGGCGGGTGCCGTGGTGATGTCGAGCAAGTCGATTTCGAAACTCAGGGCCGCCGCCGGCGGGATGGGGCTGCCCGGGGGCGGATTGTCCCCATAGCCCTGCGCAGCCGGCACGGTCAGGCGCAGCTTGCCGCCCTTGTTGATCTTCTGCAGGCCCTCCTGCCAGCCGTCGAGAACCTCGTCGACGCGGAAGCTCGCAGGTTGCCCGCGCTCGACCGAGCTGTCGAAGACCGTCCCGTCGGCGAGACGTCCGGTGTAATGGACCGTCACGGTGTCGGAGGGTTTGGGGAAGGCGCCGGTGCCGGTCTGGACAATCTCGTAGACCACCCCGCTCGGGAGCACCTGGGCCCCGGGACGCTTGGCCGCCTCGGCGAGCAGCGTCGCCGACTCCGCCTCGCTCTGCGCGCGGACCTTGGCCAGATACTCGTCCTGCTTGCGCTGCATGAAGGTGTCGAGCTGCGGCCCGATCGCCTCGAGATCGTAGGGGGCGTCGGCGCCCGACGAAGCGTGGGCGATACCCTTGAGGATGGCGGCAACCTCGTCCGCCGTGAACCCCAGTTCGGAGATCCCGAGCCGGCGACCCATGTACCAGCCGAAGGTTTCGAGCAACTGGGCTTCGGTGAAGGAAGGCGCGGGCGCGCTCCCGGCCGCCGGGGCCGGAGCGGGGGCGGGCGCCGGTTGGGCGCGCAGGGCGGACACCGGGGCCAGCGCCAGCAGGGAAAGGCAGACTGAAGGGAAAAGCTTCATGGAAGGAGTAAGAACAAGAACCGCGGCGTTTGTTGCCGCCAAACGTCGCACCGTGGGCCGGCGCCCCTCCCAAGGCAACGCCGAACCAAAGCGCTTGTCTCCCCCCGCGCCGCCCGGTTGGCTCGGCGGCCCTGCCATGAACGCCGACCAATTCTGGACCAGCCAGGACGGACAAATCCTTGCCGTCCGCCCGAAAGACGAGCGCAGCGTCAGCCTCACGCTCGCCTTCTGGCCGCGCCACCCGGCCGAGTTCGAGCTCATGCGCAGCCTGCTGCCCGTGCTCCGCTTCACCGAGCGCAGCACCCTTGCGCGCATCGGCATCGAAATGCTCACCGCGGGCGCCCCGACGGTCGATGGGAACCGGCTCGTGCTCGAGGCCGAGGCCTTCATCTTCGACCAAAGCTTCCCCAATGCACCCTATTGGCGGAAACTGCTCCGCCTCGGCGCCCCCGTGGGCCGCCTCTACCACGCGCCCGCCGCCGCCAAGCTGACCACGGCGGAGATCTGGACCGCCTTGAAGGAAAACCGCCTGAAGCTGCCCAACACCATCAGCATCGACCGCGACGGCCGCGTCTACCTCACCACCCACCAGGTCAGCTACGTGCTCAACCCGAAGCTCCAGCGCGGCAGCTTCGAGCGCCTCGTCAGCGGCGAGGCCGGCCGCGCCTTTCTCGACAAGGTCCAGACCCGCCGCGAGGCCTCGCCCCTGACCATCCCGCCGCGCGCCGGCATCCTCACGAGCTGCTCCATGTATTTAAAGGAGCACTACGTCGTGCTCAACCAGGGCGAGGGCAACTTCGGCATCCACACCAGCGCGGTCCTGCTCGACCCGGTGAAGACCTTCGGCACGAACATCATGCTGGAGATCTACAACCCCGGCGACCAGCCCGTGGTCAACCCGATGGTCTCGGTCGACATCTTCCGCGCCCCGCCCTTCACCGACCCCGAATTCAAGACCCTGCAGAAACGCCGCACGCGCCTGCTCGGCGGCGCCCGCGCCCTCTACCGCTGCCTCGACGAGAACCCGCCCCGGACCGGCGCCGAGCCGCGCCCGCGCATGCGCCTCACCGTGAAGGGCCAGAGCTCCACCATGGAGAACCTCTCGATCTGCTTCCACGCCGGCGCCGGCCCGCTCAAGGCCGACGTCGAGGCCGCCCAGGGCGCCTGCGGTTTCCACACGATGGTCGAGGCGCTCGACGCCGCGCCCGCGGACGCCGACACGCTGCTCGTCGACTACTTCCCGAACCTGATGGAGAACATCGAGCTGCTCACGCGTCTCACCTCCCTCAAGGTGAAGCGCCTCGTCTTCCGCAACCCCTCCCGGACCCACGGCTTCTTCCTCTCCAGCAACGCCCACAGCCGGCTCGACGCCCTCTACGCCATCGGACTCGACGTCTACTGGTACAACGAGGCCATGGGCGACCTCTACCTCCACACCTACAAGAAGGACCACGGGTTCTTCATCCGCGAGGAGATGGTGAAGCAGTTCCAGGAGGCCACCATCCTCGCCTTCTACGGCAGCGCCATCGGCCTGGACGCCGTGCAGACCGAACGCATCTCCACCCTCATCGAACGCGTCACCGGCTTCATCGGCACCAACGTCGGCGTGCTCACCGGCGGCGGCGGCGGCGTCATGCGCCTCGCCACCGACCACGCCCGCCTCAAGGGCGCCCTCACCGGCGCCTGCTTCCTCGAACTCGAGGCCCAGCCGCCCGAACTCGGCGTCGATTTCTTCAACACCTTCCAGGAGACCTCGCGCCACTTCCGCCAAAAATGGTTCGAGGTCGCCGATTTCTGCATCTTCAACGTCGGCGGCGTCGGCACGCTGGAGGAAATCGGCATCGAGCTGTGCAATCTCAAGCTCGGCATCCGGCCGCGCGTGCCTTTTGTCTTCTACGATTCCGAGTACTTCGCCGACTTGCGCGCACAGGTTCTCGGCATGATCGCCGCCAAACGCGCCCCGGCGTGGATGGCCGACTACCTTCTCTTCACCGACGACCCGGACGACGTCGTGGCCTTCTACCGCGAAAAACTCCAGGTCCTCTAACCCGCCCGCACCGTCTTGTCCTCGACCTCCGCCTCCCTTCCCCGCTCCGTCCTCGTCGTCGGCTCCGGCGGCCGCGAACACGCGCTCGTCCGCGCCCTGCTCGCCTCCCCCGCCCGCCCCCGCGTCCTCTGCTCCCCGGGCAACGCCGGCATCGCCGCCGACGCCGCCTGCCACCCGGTGGCCGCGGACGACATCGCCGGCCTCGTCGAGCTCGCCCGGCGCGAAGCGGTCGACTTCGTCGTCGTCGGCCCGGAGGTGCCGCTCACCCTCGGCCTCGCCGACGCCCTGCTCGCCGCCGGCATCCCCGTTTACGGCCCGAAGGCCGACGGCGCGCGTCTCGAAGGCTCGAAGATCCTCACCAAACGCCTGCTGCTCAAACACGGCATCCCCACCGCGCCCGCCGGTATCTTCACCGAGGTCGAGCCGGCGCTCGCCTACCTGCGCGAACGCGGCGCCCCCATCGTCGTCAAGGCCGACGGCCTCGCCGCCGGCAAGGGCGTGGTCGTCGCCAGCACCCTCTCCGAGGCCGAGGAAGCCGTCCGCGCGATGCTCGACGGCGGACGCTTCGGCGCCAGCGGGCGCCAGATCCTCATCGAAGACTGTCTGACGGGCGACGAGACCTCCATCCTCGTCGTCGTCTCCGGACGCGACTACGTCATCCTCCCGACCTCCCAGGACCACAAGCGTATCGGCGACGGCGATACGGGACCGAACACCGGAGGCATGGGCACCTACTCGCCCGCCGAGGTGGTCACGCCCGCCCTGCTCGCCCGCATCGAGGCGGAGATTGTCCGCCCCTCCGTGCAGGCCATCGCCGACGAGGGCATCGATTTCCGCGGCACGCTCTTCATCGGGGTCATGCTCACGCCCGACGGCCCGAGCGTGCTGGAGTACAACACGCGCTTCGGCGACCCGGAGACCCAAGTCGTGCTCCCGCGCCTGCGCACCGACCTACTCGCCCTCCTGTGGGCCGCCGCCAAGGGCCGGCTGCGCAACGTCGCCCTCGACGTCCGGCCCGAGCATGCCCTCTGCGTCGTCGTCGCCGCCCGGGGGTACCCCGAAGCCTATCCCAAGGGCGATCCCATCGCCATCCCCGCTGCCCTGCCGGAAGGCGTCACCGTCTACCACGCCGGCACCGCCCACGACGCCGCCGGCCGCGTGGTCTCCGCCGGCGGGCGCGTGCTCGGCGTCACCGCCCTCGCCCCGACCCTGCGGGAAGCCGCCGACCGGGCCTACGCGGCCTGCGCGACGATCGACTACCCCGCGAAGTACTTCCGTCGCGACATCGGCGCCCGCCAGCTTGGCCGGCCCGCCATCACCTCCTGAACCCCGCCCTCGCCATGCGCCGCGGTTTCGCCCTTCTTGCCGCCTTCTTTGCCATCGCAACCGTCCCGGCGGCGCCGGCCGCGACCGCCGATCTCGGAGAAGGCCTGCTCTACGTCCGCGTCGACGACACCGCCTTGCTGCCCGAAGCGCCGCCGGCCGATCCGCTCGTGCTCGACCTGCGCCGGACGCGCGGCGGCGACCTCGCGCGTCTCGCCGCCCTGCTGCGCACTGACGGGCCGGTCCGCTTTGTCCTGCTCGGGAAGGAAACTGCCGGCGAAGTCCGCGCCCTGCTTGCCTCGCGCGGCCCCTCGGTGATCACCGTCGCGGCCGGCGGCTCCGGTTCCGTCGCCGATATCATGCTTGACGCCACCTCGCCCGAGGAGGATCTGCGCGCCTACGAAGCCCACGAAAACGGCACCGACCTCGCCCTCCTCATCCAACCTCCCGTAAGAAAGAACCGGCGCGACGAAGCGTCCATCCTCCGAGAGCGCACCAACGGCAATGGCAACGGCCCGGGCCGCGCCGCCGCCTCGGAGGATCCGCCGCCCGAGGCCGCCGCCGGCGAACCCGAAACAACGCCGCTGGTCGACGCGGTTCTCCAGCGGGCTGTGCACCTCCACCGCGGCCTCAAGGCCCTCGGCCGGCTCTGAGCCGCACTGGCTCGCGGGTTGCGTTTCCCGCAAAACCCTTTCCCCTGACCATCAGACCATGAGCGAATTCGGCCCGATCGTCACCGTCTGCACCGCCAACATCTGCCGCAGCCCGATGGCCGCCGCGCTCCTCCAGCACGCCCTGCGCGCCCAACCCGAACCGCTCCGTTCCCTCGAGGTGGTCTCCGCCGGCGTCGCCGCCCGGCAGGGCGAAAAGGTCTCGGCCAACTCCGTGCATGCCCTCAAGAAGGTCGGCCTCGACATCTCCGACCACACCAGCCGGCCTCTCACACCCGAACTCGTTTCCAAGGCCCTCGCCATTTTCGTGATGACCGAGAGCCACCGGGCGATGATCAACCTTTCCTTCGAGCCGCCGCCGCGCCATGTGCATCTGTTTCGCGAATTCATGCCGGGTGGCGCCGAACGCGAAATCCCCGACCCCTTCGGCGGCCCGCTCAAGCACTACGAGGCCTGCCGCGACGAGATGGTCGAGGCCATCCCCGGCCTGATCGACCACCTGCGCTCCCTCACGGGCGTGACGACCTGAGCGCGGCCACTTTCCGGCGGATTTCGGGTTGCGGAGGGCGGCGTTAGGCTCTCCGCTTCGGATCGACTGTTGTTTCCTCCGACCGCCGACTTTTCACCATGCTCAACGCCTCGCCGCTCAAGTCCCTCGATCCCGAAATCCACGCCGCCATCGCGGCCGAGCTCGCCCGCCAGCAGAGCCACATCGAGCTGATCGCCTCGGAAAACTTCACCTACCCGGCCGTCATGGAGGCCCAGGGCAGCGTGCTCACCAACAAGTACGCGGAGGGCTACCCCGGCAAGCGCTGGTACGGCGGCTGCGAGTATGTCGACAGGGTCGAGACCCTCGCCATCGAGCGCGCCAAGGCCCTCTTCGGCGCGGAGCACGCCAACGTCCAGCCCCACTCCGGCTCGCAGGCCAACTTCGCCGTCTACACCGCCGTGCTCTCGCCCGGGGACAAGGTGCTCGGCATGAACCTCGCCCACGGCGGCCACCTCACGCATGGCAACCCGGCCAACTTCTCCGGCAAGTTGTATAACTTCTGCCAATACGGCGTCCGCGAGGACAACGGCCTCATCGACTACGACGAGCTCGCCGCCGTCGCGCAGCGCGAGAAGCCAAGAATGATCACGGTCGGCGCCAGCGCCTACGCGCGCGTCATCGACTTCGCCCGCATGGGCGAGATCGCCCGTTCCGTCGGCGCCTTCCTCTTCGCGGACATCGCCCACATCGCCGGCCTCGTCGCCGCGGGCGTGCACCCGTCGCCCATTCCGCACGCCGACTTCGTCACCACCACCACCCACAAGACCCTGCGCGGCCCGCGCGGCGGCCTCATCCTCTGCCGGGCACAGCACGCCAAGGCCATCGACTCGGCCATGTTCCCGGGCGGCCAGGGCGGACCGCTCATGCATGTCATCGCCGCCAAGGCCGTCTGCTTCGCAGAGTGCCTCAAGCCCGACTTCAAGGCCTACAGCGAACAGGTGGTGAAAAACAGCCGCGCCCTCGCCGCCGCCATGCTCGGCCACGGCTACAAGATCGTCTCGGGCGGCACCGACAACCACCTCTTCCTCGTCGACCTGCGCGCCAACCTGCCGGAGCTCACCGCCAAGAAGGCCCAGGAGACCCTCGATCTCGCGCACATCACGTGCAACAAGAACACCGTGCCGTTCGAGACCCGCTCGCCCTTCCAAGCCTCAGGCATCCGCCTCGGAACGCCCGCCGTGACCACGCGAGGCTTCGTCGAGGCCGACATGCCCGCGATCGCCTCCGCCATCGACACCGTGCTCAAGGCGATCGGCACCGAGGGCGAAGCCGCCGCCCTCGAAAAGGCAAGGAGCCAGGTCGCCGCGCTCGCCGCGAAGTACCCGCTGCCTTACCGCCTGTAGGCGGGAGGAGGGCCTTCCTGCGGAGCCCTCGCCGCGAGAGGAGGCTGGCTTCGGCGCCACACCCAAGTCTGCGGTGCGGAATCCCCGTGCGGCTTTCCCCCGTGCAAGAAGCGGAGATGCACGCACGCCCCGGACCGCACGCCTGCCGCCCGCGTTGCAAAACCAAGCGAGCCTGCTTTGCTCAAATCATGCCCGATCGTCCGGCCCCACGATCCGACGTGCCCGCCAATCCACGGGCGGCACGGAATGCGTCCCCATCGCGGAACCTCGCACCGTGACGCCGCCCGCCCCCACCGCGCCGGTTCGCGCCGGAGACTTCGCCTCCCCCGCCTTGGTCGCCGTCCTGGTGTTCGCGGCGGGTGTGACGTTGTCCTGGTGGCTTCAGCACCGCCAGCATCGCGCGGACGAGGCGCAGCTCAAGGCCCGCATCGCCGCCGCGGTCGACTTCCGTGTCCGCACCTTGCAAGGCAACGCCCGCGCCTACGAGGGGGCGCTGAACGCCTTGCGCACGCTCTTCACGTTCTCCGAAGCGGTGGATGCCGCCGAGTTTCATGGTGCCGCCCGGGACCTTAAGCTGCGCCAACCCGGCATCGCCGCCCTCGAATGGGCGCCCTTCGTCAGCGGCGAGGATCGCACGGCCGTCGAAGGCATCCTCCGCGCCGAGGTTGCGGCGGACTTCGTCATCAAGGACCGTTTCGGCCCCGACGGTTTCGAACCCTCTCCGCCCCAGGGCTCGTATCTGCCGATCGCCTACATCGAACCGCTGGCACCGAACCGGCCCGCCCTCGGCTTCAACCTCTTTTCCGGACACTCCCACGCGGAGGTGCGCCTCTCGCGCAACACCGGCCTGACCACCATGTCGCGCCTGTCGCCGATCTACGTCGACGATGCGCCCTCCCTCGGGTTCGTGGTCTATGTTCCGGTCTTCGCGGGACTGCCGCGGCCGGGCTCCCGCATCCCGCCCGGCGAGTTCAAGGGCATGGTCCTTGGCGTCTTCCGCCTCGACCGCTTTTTCGCCGCAACCCCCGAGGAGAGCTTCACGCGCGGCTTCGACTTCCTCGTCGTGGACCGCACACCGCGCAGCCCGGCGGGCTTCGTGGCCTTGGTCGGCGACGACGGCACCGTCGCCACGGACGCCCCGCCCGACCCCGACGAGTTTGCGACGCCCCTCGCGGTACGGGTGCCGTTCACCCTCTGGGAGCGGTCCTGGGAAATCGTCTTCCGCCCCACGCCCGCCTGGCTGGACCGTGCAGGCCGGCAGGACCCCTTCACCATCCTCGGCGCCGGCACGGCCGCCTCGGCGGCGCTCAGCCTGCTGCTGTTCGTGCGCCTTCGCTCGACTTCGCAGATCCGCCGCCTGGTCGACGAGCGCACCGCCGAGCTGCGCGCCAGCCGTGAGGCCCTCGCCGGCATCATGGACAACAGCCCGAACGCGATTTTTGTGAAGGACCTCGACGGCCGCTACCTCGTCGCCAACCGCAAGTTCGTCGAGATGTACGGCGGCGGGCGCGACAGCGTCGTCGGCTGCACCGATCACGACCTGTTCCCGTCCGCAGACGCCGAGGCCTTCCGCCGGGGCGACGCGCGCACGGTCGCCTCGGGCCGGACGGAAACCTTCGAGGAGGTCACCGCGGTCGGCGGGGCGCCCGTGACCAGCATCGTATTTAAGTTTCCCCTACGCGACGCCGCCGGGGCGGTCCGCGCCGTCGGCGGCATCACCACCGACATCACCGAACGCAAGCGCGCCGAGGCCGAAAAGCTGTCCATGGAGCGCAAGCTGCTGGAAAGCCAGAAGCTCGAAAGCCTCGGCGTGCTCGCCGGCGGCATCGCCCACGACTTCAACAACCTGCTCACGGGCATCATGGGCAACGCCAGCCTGCTCGGCTACGAGCTGCCCCGGGACTCGCACCTGCACCCCCACCTGCGGCAAATCGAGTCCGCCGCCCTGCGCGCGGCCGAGCTCTGCCAGCAGATGCTGGCCTACTCCGGCAAGGGGCGCTTCGTCGTCGGCCCCGTCGACCTCGGCACCCTCATCCAGGAGACCGTCCCCCTCCTGCGCGCCTCGATCGGAAAATCCGTGCGCCTGCAGTTCCGGCTCGCCGACCGGCTCCCGACCGTCATGGCCGACGGCACCCAGATGCGGCAGATCCTCATGAACCTCGTGATCAACGCCTCGGATGCGATCGGCGACCGCGGCGGCGACATCGTGCTGACGACCGGCACGGTCGACGCCGACGCCGACCTGTTGCGTCGCGCCGAGCAGGGCGCGGCCACCAAGCCCGGCCCCTACGTCTTTCTCGAGGTTCGCGACACCGGCTGCGGCATGAGCGCCGAGACCCGCGCGCGGATCTTCGATCCGTTCTACACAACGAAGTTTGCCGGGCGCGGCCTCGGGCTCGCCGCCGTCCTCGGCATCGTCCGCGGCCACGAGGGCGCCTTGTTCGTCGACAGCGAACCAGGCCGGGGTTCGACCTTCCGCCTGCTCCTGCCCGCCAGCCAGGAGGCAGGCGGGGACGCCATCCGGCCCGACGCACCGTCCGGCACGGAATCCGCCTGGACCGCCCGGGGTCGCGTCCTGCTGATCGACGACGAGGAGGCCGTGCGCTTCGTCGGCTCGCGCATGGTGGAGTCGTTCGGGCTCGACTGCGACACCGCTGCCGACGGCGCGGAGGGCCTCGCCCGTTACGACGCCCCGGGGGCGCGTTACGACGTCGTGTTGCTCGATCTCACCATGCCCGGAATGAACGGCGAGGCGGTGTTGAGCGCCCTCCGCCAGCGCCGGGCCGACCTGCCCGTGGTGCTGATGAGCGGCTTCAGCGAACACGAAGTCTCGCAACGCTTCGCTGCCGACGGGCCGGCCGCTTTCGTGCAAAAACCCTTCTCCGTCGGCACGATGCGTTCCACCTTGCGCGCCATCCTCGGAGATCGCACGGGCTGAACCGCCGAACCTCGACCCTTCTTCGTCGCGACGCCGCGAATAATCCGCAGGCGGAACGTCCGCTTCGCGTTTGGGCCTTGGCCTGCGAAGGGCGGCCCCTATCGTCCCGCCTTCCGTGTCTTCGTCGTCCTCCGCCACCCCCAAGAAACGTCCGCTGTCGCTCGGCGTCATCTTCCTGACGCTGTACATCGACCTGATCGGTTTCTCGATCATCTTTCCCTTGGGGCCGGACCTGCTGAGGCACTACCTCGCGCTCGAGGGCCACGAGGGCCTGCTCGGCGCCCTCCTCCAGGGTCTCGAAGCGGTCGCCCGGATGCTGGGCAACGAAACCCACCTGCCCGAGGTGCTCTTCGGCGGCGTGATCAGCTCCCTTTTCTCGCTGCTCCAGTTCGTCTTCGCCCCGTTCTGGGGCGGGCTCTCCGACCGCCGCGGCCGCCGGCCGGTCCTGCTGCTCACGGTCGCCGGCACCACGGCCAGCTACCTGCTCTGGATGTTGAGCGGCTCGTTTTGGGTCTTCCTCGTCGCCCGCCTGCTCGCAGGCGCTTTCGGCGGCAACCTCTCCGTCGCCACCGCCGCCGTCGCCGACGTGACGACCCGCGAGGAACGGTCCAAGGCCATGGGCCTGGTTGGCGCGGCCTTCGGACTCGGTCTGGTCACGGGCCCGATGATCGGCGCCTTCGCCGCCCGCCTCGACCTGCTCGCTTACTACCCCGGGCTGGCCGCCTGGGGCGTGAATCCGTTCACCATGCCGGCCTTCGTCGCCTGCCTGCTCGGAGCGATCAACCTGGTCTGGATTCGCGCGCGTTTCGCGGAGACGCTCTCGCCCGAGGCCCGCGGGCGCAGCGAGACCCCGCGCCTGCGCAACCCGCTCGCCGCCATCCTCGGCCTCGACAATGTCGGCGCGCGCCGCGCCAACCTCGTGGCCTTCGTCTACGCGCTGGCCTTCGTCGCCATGGAGGCCTCGCTCGTCTTCGTGAGTGCGGAGCGCTTTGGCTACACGGCCAGGGAAAACGGCTTCCTCATGGGCTTTCTCGGCGTCTGCTCGATTCTCACCCAGGGCCTCATCGTGCGCAAACTGCTCACGCGCCTGCCGGAGAAACCCGTGCTGCTCCTCGGCCTGCTCTGCTCGACTGCCGGCCTGCTCGGCGTGGGTTTCGCGCCGTCCGAGTTCGTGCTCTACGCCGGCGTGGCCCTCCTCGCTGTGGGCGGCGGCCTCGTCAACCCATCGACCACCGGGCTGATCTCGCTCTACGCCAAGCAGGAGGAACAGGGCCGTGTGCTCGGGATCTTCCGCTCCCTCGGCTCGCTCGCCCGCGCGATCACCCCGATCGTCGCCGGAGCGGTTTATTGGACACTCGGCGCCACCACGCTTTACGCCGTGGCCGCCGCCCTCGCCCTCGCCGCCGCCCTGCTCAGCTTCCGCCTCCCCCGCCCGCAAAAATGAACCCTCCGCAGGCCCAGGCGGAACGCCTCCTTCCGGCCGCGCGGGGCGGCCCCGGACCCAACCGTGCAGGCCGCGGGCGCACGCCGGACCTCCGCCGCTTGTGGACGGGGTTCGCCGTGCTCGCCGCACTCGTTGCCGGCGGCTGCTCGACCCTCCCGCCCCCCACCGGGCCCGCCCCTGGACGCACCCATTTCACCGCTCCGCTGACCACCCTGCCGGCGCGCCTCGTGGGCAATCACCTCGTCGTGGAACTGCCCTTCGACCGGACGGGTGCGGCCCACTTCCTCGTCGACACCGGGTCTTCCGTCACGCTCGTCTCGCCGGAGTTCGCCGCACGCGTCGGCGCCCGCCTGGGGCGCACGGCCCCGCAGGTGCACGTTCGCACCGCTTCAGGCGCGACCACGGTCTTGCCTTCGCTTACCCTGCGTCGGCTGAACCTGGGCAACGTTCGCTTCGAGCGCGTGCCGGCCCTGCTCTTCGACACGTCCGAACTCTCCGCCCACCTCGGAGTTCGCATCGACGGCATCCTGGGGTTCCCGTTCTTCGCCGATACGACCCTCACCCTCGATTATCCGAATGAACAGGTCGCCCTGAGCCCCGTCGAGACACCTGCCCTCGTACCGGGCTCCGCCCTGACCTTCGACCCGGAAAATGGCATCCCGCTCGTGTCCGTGCATTGGCAGGACCGCACCCTCCAGGTGCTGATCGATTCCGGCAGCGACGGCCCCCTCAACCTCAACCCGACGGGACTAGATCTCACCTTCGCCTCCGGACCTCGCCCGGGGGCCTCCGTCTCGACCCTCGCCGGCGAGCGCAAACAGGCGATGGCCCGCCTCGCCGGCGAGGTGCGAATCGGCGAACACCGCCTCCGTCAGCCGATCGTCGACCTCACCGATCAACTCTCCTCCCTCGGCGGCGAGATCCTCAAGCACTTCACGCTCACCTTCGACCAGCGCCACGGCCGCGTCACCCTCCACCGGGAATCGACCGCCCCCCTCGCCATGCCGCCCGTCCGCGGCGTCGGCCTCGGTTTCTCGCGCACACCCGCCTACTGGCGCGTCACCAGCGTCATCCCCGACTCGCCCGCCGACCGCGCCGGCATCCTACCCGGAGACCTCGTGACCCGCATTAACGGACAACCGGTGGAAAACTGGGACCTCATCCGCTACGACAGCCTCATGCGCACGGCCCCGTGGGTGGAATATACCTTCCTCAACGGCCGCGAGGAGACCACCGGTCGCATCGCGGTGGCGGAGCTGGTGCCGTAGGCGCCCGCTATCGGCGTATGGGTTGTCGGTCAGCAGAAACATGACAGATTTTCCGACACTCGCACCCATTCGACTTACCTATTAATCTGGAACAGGTTGTACAAACATACCTAATAAAATAGGCCCGGTTGTCGGTTTCGATTACACCTTCCTGAGACCGCAGATTGATCGCTCACAGGCTCGCTCCTGCCAAACGACAACGCGTGGTTTCTCGTAATCATCTATAAACCAAAAGGTTTAGGCGATCACTTGGCGAGGATCCCGCTGGCACTCGTCTCGACCCGCTCAATCTGAAGTTCCGAAAGCCGGGATTCATGAGAAGAAAATTCAAATACTTTGATCCATTAATGCCTATTTATCAATTAATTACAACTGTGCGCCTAGGAGTAGGCCCATTTGGCACGGGGAAAGCTAAACCACGGATGTTAATCCAGCACTCCAACTAACTGAATCCCGATGAAAGCACTAAAGAACCTCCTAAGCTCCACGACGCTGCTCGTCACTCTGTCGCTCGCGAGTTCGGCCTCCGCGTCCCTTTACTGGGAAGATCGTGACCCCAATTCCGGAAACGGACCACTGGCCTTTCTCTACGAGGGAGGCAACTGGCACTATAAGTCCGACTTTAACATTCTGATCGACGGTTTTAACCCGGCGAACCATCACGTCACGAAGATCCAAGTTTGGTTTGCGTTCGCAGACGACCAGAATGACGGATCCGAGAAAGTGGACATCGTCGTCGGCAACCAGAAACTCTGGAACAATCAGGAGGTCGACGGCAACCACTCCAACGCTCCGTGGAGCTACCATTGGCTGTCGATGGATGTAACGGGGAACCTTCCCATCTACAACGAGATATCCGCAAACGGTAAGATCGACTACAAGGTGACGATCCAAGACTTGTTGCCGCGGTGGAAAGACCGAGAAGACACATGGCTTAAAATCGCCCACCTCAAGGTCTGGGGCGACGTTAAGCAGGTCCCCGACGCCGGCGCCACCGTCGCCCTCATGGGCCTGGGCCTCGTCGGCCTCGCCGCCGCCCGCAAACGCTTCCGCTGATCCCTTTCGGTTTGGTTCACCGTCTGATCGATGCAAAGGCCGGACCTGCGGGTCCGGCCTTTTTTCATGCGCGCGCCTCGTAGGGATCCGCGGCGTCGCGCAGCCCGTCGCCGAGAAAATTGAACGAGAGCACGGTCGAAACGATCATCACAACCGGCATGAGCAGCCAGGGATAATTGGCGACCGTCTGAAGGCTGAGGCAGTCCTGCAGCATCACGCCCCAGCTTACGATCGGCGCCCGCAATCCCAACCCGAGAAACGAGAGCGAGGTCTCGCCCAAAATCATCGCCGGCACGCTCATGGTCAGCAGCACGATGATGTGGCTGGCAAATCCGGGCAGCAGATGCCGAAAGAGGATGCGTCCGTGCGAAGCCCCGAGCAACCTCGCCGCGACCGCGTAGTCCTCCTCGCGCAAAGCGAGAATCTTGCCGCGCACCATTCGTGCCAGCCCGGTCCAATTGAGCAGGCTGAGCACGACCGTGATGCCAAAGTACACTGCCAGCGGCGACCACCCCGGCGGCAACACCGCCGCCACCGCCAGCCAGAGCGGCAGTTGAGGGAAGGAGTTGATGACTTCGATCACGCGTTGGATCGCCGTGTCGACCGCGCCGCCAAGATATCCGGATATCCCTCCGAGCGCGATGCCGAGGACAAAGGTGACCGCGATCGCGATCAGTCCGACCGAGAGCGAAATGCGCGCGCCATAGACCAACCGGCTGAAGATGTCCTGGCCGAACTTGTCCGCCCCCAAAAAATAGAACGTCGGCACCGACCCGTCCGCCCGCCGCCCCGCCTCCTTCACCCCCAGAAAGTGCCGGTCCCACGGGATCACACCCCACAACCGATACGGCTCCCCCTTCACCCAGAAGCCCAGCCTGACCCGGTCGTCCGGATCCTCGTAATACGTCTTCCGAAACGTCACCGGATCCGTCACCCGCTTCATCGCCGGCACGTACAGCCCGTCGCTCCATGACAAGCGCGGCAGCTGCGGAGGCGCGTAGGCATGCTCCAGATCACGCCACGACGGCGTGTAGGGCGCAAAAAACTCGGCGCCGATCGCGAGCGCATAGACGACTCCCAGGAAGTAGAGCGAAATCACCGCCAACCGGTGGCGGCGAAAACGCCGCCAGATCAAGGCCCATTGCGAAAGCCGGCCCAGCTCGCGGCCCGAAGCCACCCCCTCCCCGCCAACCTGCGGACCCACGGACGCACCGCCTCCCGGAGGGAGCGGATTCCGCGACCCTGCGGACACTCGAGGGCGATCGTCATTCGGGGCTGACACTTTAGGAATCGAGCAAAGTTCCCCGCCCGCCCGGAGCAAGGCAGGAAGGCACGCACCCGCGGGCGCATCTCCCGGATTTCCCATTGAATCCCGCGATCCTCCACCAGTAGGTTCCGCATCCACGCGCGGCGCCCTCCCCCACGGCCTCCCATCTCGCGCCCCCCTTCGTCCTTACCGCGCCCATGCATCTCCCATTCGCCGGACTGCGTCCGTGCCTCGCCACTGCCCTGCTCGCCACTGCCCTGCTCGCCACCGCCCTGCCGCTGCCCGCGGCCGTGCCCGCCCCCGCCACCGGGGAGGTCGTGCTCCAAAAATGGTCTGGCGACCTCAACGTCCCCGACCCCGTCGCCGTTGCCGTCGACCCGCAGGGCCGCGTCTACGCCGCCGCGACCACGCGGCGCAAAGTGGGCGACCTCGACATCCGCGAGCACCGCATGTGGATCCCGGACGACGTCGCCCTCGACAGTGTCGAGGCCAAGTCGGAGTTCTTCAAACGCGAGCTCGCCCCGGGCAAACTCCGCCAGCCGCGCGGCGAACTGCGCGACCACAACGGCGACGGCTCCATCGACTGGCTCGACCTCACCCACCACACGGAGCGCATCTATCAACTGCGCGACACGGATGGCGACGGCGTCGCGGACCGCGCAACCGTCTTCGCAGAAGGCTTCAACACGGAGGTCACCGGCATCGCCGCCGGCGTCATGTGGCACGACGGCTGGCTCTATGCGACCATCGCCCCCGACCTCTGGCGCTTCAAGGATGTGGACGACGACGGCGTGGCTGACCTCCGCGAGAAGCTCGTCTCCGGCTTCGGCATCCACATCGCCTACGCCGGCCACGACATGCATGGCCTCAGCGTCGGCCCCGACGGGCGCATCTATTGGAGCATCGGCGACAAGGGCGCCCATGTCGTGTCGCGCGAGGGCCGCTCGTTCTACCTGCCCAACGAAGGCGCCGTCTTCCGCATCGAACCCGATGGCTCCAACTTCGAGGTGTACGCCCGCGGTCTGCGCAATCCGCAGGAGCCGGCCTTCGACGACTTCGGCAACCTCTTCACCGTCGACAACGACGCCGACATGCAGGGCGAACGCGAACGCTTCGTCTACATCGTCGAGGGCAGCGACACCGGCTGGCGCTGCAATTTTCAGTACATGAGCCTCGCCGCCCCCTGGATGCGCGAGGGCCTCTGGCGTCCGCACTTCCCCGGTCAGCCGGCGTACATTCTTCCCGCAATCTCAAGCTACTCCGACGGACCCGCCGGCTTCCGCTACGACCCGGGCACGGCCTTGGGCTCCGGTCAGCGGCACCACTTCATCCTGAGCGAGTTTCCTTCCGGCAAACTGCGCGCCTTCCGCGCCGAACCGGATGGCGCCTCCTTCGCCATGGTCGACGAACGCACCATGAACCTCGGCGTCATGGGCATCGGCCTCTCCTGGCATCCGGATGGCTCGCTCATGATGGTCGACTGGATCGGCGGCTACCCGCTCAACGAACTCGGCGCCATCTGGCGGGTCGATGCCGTCGCCGGCCGCGACGATGCCGCCCGCCGCGAGACCCACGCCCTCCTGCGCGAGGGCTTCCGGACGCGCCCGGTTGACGCCCTCGCCTCCCTGCTCGCCCACCGCGACCAGCGGGTCCGCCTCGAAGCCCAGTTCGAACTCGTCCGGCGCGGCCGCGCCGACGACCTGCTCGCCGCCGCCCGCCGCACGCACGCCGACCGCGGGGGCCTGCTCGCCCGCGTGCACGGCCTCTGGGGCGCCGGCCAGCTTGTGCGTCACCACAAACTCGATACAGCGGCGCTCCTGCCCTTCCTCGGCGACGCCGATCCGGAGATCCGCGCGCAGGCGATCAAGGTGCTCGGCGACGCGGGCCACGCCGCCCCGGCCGCCGGCGCCGTTGCCCGGCTGCTCGCGGATCCCGCTCCCCGCGTCCGTCTCCACGCCGCGGTTGCCCTCGGCAAGTGGGGCGCCTCCTCGGCCGCGCCCGCCCTCTTCGCTTTCGCCGCCCGCGATGGCGCCGACCCGACCTTGCGCACCGCCGCCTTCGTCGGACTCGCCGGCGCCGCCCACACCGCCGATCTCGCCGCCCGCACCGCCGATCCGTCCCTCGAGGTCCGCCTCGCCAGCGTGGTCGCCCTGCGCCGGCGCGAATCGCCCGCCGTCGCCGCCTTCCTTCAGGACCGCGATCCGCTCGTCGTCGCCGAGGCCGCCCGCGCCATTCACGACGATACGTCCATTCCCGCCGCCCTGCCCGCCCTCGCCGGCCTGCTCTCGAAGGATCTGCGCGACGAGATGACGGTCCGGCGCGCCCTCAACGCCAACCTGCGCCTGGGCACTCCCGCGGCCGCCATCCGCCTGGCCGACTTTGCCCTCGCCACCGACGCCCCGAAAGAAATGCGCAGCGAGGCCTTGGAGTCGCTGCTCGTCTGGAACGACCCTCCCCGCCTCGACCGCGTCGACGGCTACGCCCGCACCTACGCCCCCCAACCCGTCGGCGACGTGCTCGGCTCCCGTCTCGATGCCCTGCTGAATCTGGCGGACAACGACCTCAAGACGCTCGCCGTCAAGGTGATGATCGCCCACCGACTCGACGCCACCGCCGCGCAAATGGCCGCCATCCTCGCCGACGGCACCGCGCCGGCCGACCTGCGGGCCCAGGCCCTCGGCCTCATGGCGGCCCGCCACGGCGGCGACCCGGCCTTTGCACGCGCCCTCGATGCGGCCCTCGCCTCCGCGACACCCGACACCTTGTACCGTGCCGCCCTGTCCCTGCTCCCCACCTCCCAGCCGGCACGCCTGGTCGTCGAGGCCCGCCGGGCCCTTGCGGAGCGGGACACGACGACCCGTCAACTCGCACTCGCCTTGCTGGCCAACGTTGGCCTGCCGGCCGCCGACGCGTACCTCGCCGAACAGGGTGCCGCCTTGCTCGCGGGCAACCTGCCCGCCGCCCTCCACCTCGATGTCCTGCAGGCCCTCGAACAGCGCCGCAGCGCCCTGCCGGCCCTCGAGCAAACCCTCGCCGCCTACGCCGCCTCGCCCGCCGCCGCCGAGCGAAAGGAACTGCTCGCCGGCGGCGACCCGATCCGCGGTCGCGACATCAGCCTCAACCACCTCGGAGCCAACTGCCTCGCCTGCCATCGCATCGAGTCCGCCGCCGGCAGCGCCGTCGGCCCGGTGCTGCGCAGCATCGGACGCGACCGCGACGCCGCCTACCTGCTCGAGTCCCTCATCGCCCCCGCGGCCACCATCGCCCCGGGGTACGGGTTCGTGTCCCTGACCTTGAAGGACGGATCCAGCGTCGCCGGTACCCTGGCAAAGGAAACCCCCGCAGCCGTCACCGTACGGCTGCCCGACGGCGCCGAACAAGACGTCGCCCGCGGCGATATCGCCACCCTCACCCCGCCGATCTCGATCATGCCGTCCATGGAGGGCATTCTTCAACCGGACGAGATCCGCGATGTGGTCGCCTACCTGCAATCCCTGACCGGACGCCGCTAGGGCACTTGTTTCGCGAGAGGGAAGGCGCGAGTGCAGGAGCGGCTTTACCGCCGCGATGAACGTCCGCCTGCCATCGCGGTATAAAGCCGCTCCTACGCAATCGTTGCCGAACGAAACGTCTCGGCCGATGAAACACGCGGGCCAGGGCGCGTCTGGGTGTTGCAAGAATCCAGCGCAACACCCAGACACACCCCCCAAGCTTCCCCCTGTCGCCTCCGCCCAATGTCAAATTTGCCGGCGAAAATTTTGAACGAATCCCCGACAAACCGCGTCTTTCGCGCTGTCAGTTACCCGTTCTTTTTAGGTAGTTCATAGTTTGTAGTTATATAAGTCGGCAAGGGCGCTGGATTTGCTTCCAGCGCCCTTTCTGTTTCTCCCGTGAAAGCGGTCCGCGAAGAACGGTGCGTGTCGAGTCTTGCGCTCCCGCCGGCGAACGGGCGCCATGCGGGGGTCATGCCCGACTTCCGCGTCCATTGCCGGCCCGAGTCCGCCCAGCCGTCGGAACTCCACCTCTCGCCCGAGGAGTCGCATCACCTGATCGTCGTCAATCGCGCGCGGGTCGGCGATCCGGTGGTCGCGTTCGACGGCGAGGGCACCGAATGGTCCTGCTCCGTCAAACAGGCGCACAAACAGCACGCCGTCCTCACCACCGACACCGTGCGGCACGCCCCGCCGCGTCCGGCCGAGATCGTCCTGGCGCAGGCCCTGCCCAAGGGACCGGTCATGGACGCCATCGTTCGCAAGGCCACCGAGCTCGGCGCCGCGCGCATCGTCCCCCTCGAGACGGCCCGCACACAGGTCCACCTCGACGCCGATCGCTCCGACCGCAAGCTCGGCCGCTGGCAGACCGCCGCCCTCGAAGCCGCGAAGCAATGCGGCAACCCCTGGCTGCCGACGATCGAGCCCGTGCAATCGTTCGCCAAGTTTATCGAACGCGCCGCCGCGGAAAACTTCGACGCCCGGCTCATCGCCAGCCTTCAGCCCGGAGCACGCCCGTTGCGGCCTGCCCTCGCCGCCTGCGCCCGCCCGCTGCGGCGACTGGCCTGGCTGATCGGCCCGGAGGGGGACTTCACGCCCGAGGAAACGCGACTCGCCATCGAGTCGGGCTTCGCGCCCGTCACTTTCGGCTCGCTCGTGCTTCGGTGCGACACCGCCGCGACCTACGCCCTGAGCGTCACGCAGCACGAACTGCAGGAAGGCTGAGCCGCCCCGCCGATACGCATGTTTCACCGGCCCGGACGTAGCGTTTCGCAAGGATTGCGTAGGAGCGGCTTTACGCCGCGATGAACGCCGTCCGCCAGCCATCGCGGCGTAAAGCCGCCGCCACCTCCACACCGTTCATCGGGTGAAATATGCGGGCTCGCCGCTACTCCGGCACGATCCACCGCAGCCCGGCCGCGCCACCCGGTTCCTGCGCAAGCGCCTCGGCAAGAAACGGCAGGACCGGCTCGATCTCCCGGTCGAGCTGCCACGGGGGATTCACCACCAGGAGTCCGCAGCCTTTCATCTTCAGGCTCGAACCGGGGCCCGCCACCGTGAGTTCGACCGTCCAGGCCGGCGGCGGCGCCAGCGCCTCGAATTCGCGCAGAAAGGCGTCCGCCCGCGCCCGTTCCGTCAAGGGATACCAGACGGCGAAGGTGCCGCCAGGCAGGCGCCGCAGGCCTTCCCCGAGGGCCGTCAGCACGCGCGCATGCTCGTCGCCGTCCTCGTAGGGCGGATCGATCAACACCAAGGCGCGCTTCTCGGGAGGCGGCAGCATCGCACGGACGGCTGCGTATCCATCCATTGGATGCACGGAAACCCGCCGGCACCACTCGAACTCCCCGGCGAGTGCCGCGGCCTCCTCCGGATGACGCTCGCAAAAGGCCAGCCGGTCCTGCGGCCGGGCCAGCGCCAGCGCGAGGGCCGGCGAGCCCGGATAATGACGAAGCCCGCCCTCCGTTTCGCCCGCCGTCCGGCGCGCGGCATCGAAGTCCTCGACCAGCCTCACGTAGTCCTCCAGCCATCCGGCCGGCGCCCGCCGCCCTTGAAGGCGACCGATGCCGTCGGGCCATTCCGGACGCCGGGCCAGCGTGTCGCCCCGCGCGGCGGCCGCGAGGTCGTAACTCCCGCGGCCGGCATGCGTGTCGAGATGGAGAAGACCCTTCTCCTTCCGTTGCAGTCCGCGAAACAACGGCACGAGCAGGGCGTGCTTTACGACGTCGGCAAAGTTGCCGGCGTGGTACTGGTGGCGGTAGTTCACTTGGGAACCGGCACCTTGACGACCGCCTTGCGCACGAGAACGGCCTCGCCGTCCGCCACCGACGGCATGTGCGCATCCGCCGGATAAAACACCGCGACCTCGCCGGCGCCGACCCGGAGGACCGACCCGCCCGGCGCATCCTCGTGGAAGCGCAGGTCGCGGCCGGGCGTGAGGTCCTCGGTCACGCGAAGACGGGCGGTCTCCGTCACGTCCATGCGTTCGCGACCCGCGACGATCGCCTGCAGGTCGATGTGCGCGAGGTGCGATTCGTAGCGGCCTTCCGCCCGCGGCTTCGGCAGGTAGGCCTGCTCGAGCACGAAGACCCCGTCGCCCAGTTCGATCCGCACCGTCTGCTCCGCCGGCACCGCCATGAGGCGCGCATGGACCGCACTTCCCGGCGTCAACGCCTCCACAAGGTAGGCAAAGGCCGCCGGATGGGACGCGGCGAGCGCGGACTGGGCGCGGATTGTTTCCAACGAACCGAAGAGAGCCATGGGCGGAATCCAGCGCGCGCCCGAACGCGAAGCAAGTGTCGAACGCTTGCACCCGTCCACCCGGCTGCTATTTGTCCGCACCTATGAAACTCTTCCGCACCCTCTGCATTCTCGGCTCCGTCTTCGTCGCGACGGGCCTGCTCTCGGCCAAGGAATTCGAAGGCGTCATCAAGATGGAAATCCGCGACGGCAAGGACGCCGTGCCCATGGAGTACTCGGTCAAGAAGAACAAGGTGCGCATGGACCTCGCCGCCGAAGGCATGACCATGACGAGCCTGCTCGATCTGGAAAAAAGAGAGATGATCACCCTCATGCCCGAGCAGAGAATGTACATGGTGTTTCCCTTCCAGGAGGCCATGGAGGAAGCGACCAAGGGGAAGAAGGGACCGGACGTGACGAAGACCGACGAAACCGAGACGATCCTCGGCTACCTCTGCACCAAGTACATCACCACGGAAGGTCGCAACACGACCGAGATCTGGGCCGCCGAGGGTATCGGCATGTTCATGGGCATGGGGACCGGCAAGGCCGGCCCGATGGGCAAGCAGGCCCCGCGGACCCCGTGGGAAGAGGAAATGATCCGAAACGGCTTTTTCCCGATGCGCGTCGTCACGAAGAACCGCAGCGGCAAGGAGCTCTCCCGTATGGAGGTCGTCGCCCTCGACCGCCGCTCGCTGCCCGACAGTCACTTCGCCATTCCGGCGGATTTTCAACGCTTCGAAATGGGTGGCATGATGAAGGGCCTGATGAAGGGTCTCATCCCCGGCGCCAAGTAGCCATGGGCATGGAGATCGGCTGGTGGAAACGGGATCCGGAGCTGGGCAAGTACCAGCTCCGCGCGACGATCCATGGCGGCAACATCGAGTGGACCCGCAAGCAGGGCCACCACACGCCGTGGGAACCCTACGCCCCCGTCACCGACGAGGACTGGGATCGCATGATCGCCGAGGCCGAAACCCGCGTCCCGCGCCGCCTGATCTCCCCAAAACAATTCGCCGCCATCAAAGCGTTGCGCGATCGGTAGGCCGCAAATTTCACTATATAAAAGCCCGGACCGGTTTCACAGCGCGGCGCCGCCGCAACCAAAACTCGATCAACGGGATTGGGCCACAAAGAGGCGCAAAAGGCGCAAGAGCTTCGGAGATCCCGACCGCTTGTTTTTGAGCTTTTTGCGCCTTTTTGTGGCCAATCACATT